>Ga0335397_10000004_pt1 | contig 232541 bp, 227 predicted proteins | sample MAT04_FD_205740 | JGI IMG/M metagenome (GOLD analysis project Ga0335397, IMG submission 205740) | Freshwater microbial communities from Lake Fryxell liftoff mats and glacier meltwater in Antarctica - MAT-04 (spades assembly) (version 2) ...
ATGCCGCCGTCACGCGAGGCGAGCACGATGTTGCGCAAATCGTCGAGGGTGCGGACCTGGCCGTCGACGCGCACCAGCAGCACCTCTTCGCCGGCGGAGAGCCGGCCGGCGCCGCCATTGCGGTTGTTGGCCTTGATCGCTTTCTCCAGCACGTCGATCGAGATCCCGCGCGAGGCCATCGCCAGATTGTCGGGGACGATTTCGAAGCTGCGGACATAGCCGCCGAGCGAGTTCACATCGGCGACGCCGGGCAGCGTGCGCAGCGCCGGCCGGATCGTCCAGTCGAGCAGCGTGCGGCGCTCGGCGAGCGTCAGGTCGCCGCCCTCGATGGTGAACATGAACATCTCGCCGAGCGGCGTGGTGATCGGCGCGAGTCCGCCGGTCAGCCCGTCCGGCATGTCCTTCATCGCGGAGGCGAGACGTTCGGCGACCTGGTTGCGCGCCCAATAAATGTCGACGCCGTCGGAAAAATCGATCGTGACGTCGGCGAGGCCATATTTGGTGGTCGAGCGCAGAATGGTTTTGTTGGGGATGCCGAGCATTTCGAGCTCGAGCGGCATCGTCACCCGGCTCTCGACCTCTTCGGGCGTCATGCCCGGCGCCTTCATGATGATCTTGACCTGCACCGGCGAGACGTCCGGGAAGGCATCGATCGGCAGCCCGCGCACGGCGTACACGCCGGAGCCGATCAGCAGCAGGGTGGCCAGCACCACCAGCAGGCGATGCGCAAGCGAGAACTCGACCAGACGCGCGAGCATTTACTCGACCCCGCCGAGTCCCTGCCACGCGCCCTTGAGCGCCGCGACGCCGCGCACCGCGATGCGCTCATCGCCGCGAAAACTGCCGCTGACCACGGCGAATTGCGGCAGTTCCTCGCGCACCTTCACCGGGGTGGCGACAAAGCCGCCGCTGGTCTGCACGAACACAAAGGCGTCGCTCCCCCGCCGCACCATGGCGCCGGAGCGCACCCGCCATTCGGCCTTGCCGCTGGTCGATGGCGCGATCCGCGCCTCGACCATCTGGCCGGGCCGCAAATCTGGATCGGGGTCGCTGAACTCGGCGCGGACGATCACGGTTTGCGAGGTCGCCTCGACGCTGCTGCCGATCGACACGACGCGGCCGACGCAATCATGGCCGTTCAACGTGACGCGGGCGCCGACCGCAAAATCCTCGGCGCGCAGCGCAGGGACCTGCACTTCCACCCACAATGGCGCGAGCTGCGCCAGCCTGAACACCGGGGCGAGCGCCTCGATGGTCTGGCCCGGCATCGTGGTGCTCTCGAGAACGACACCGTCGATCGGCGAGATCAGCGTCAGCTTCGGATCGAGCACCTGGCTGGTGGTCAGCTTCTCGATCTGCGGCTCGGTCATGCCGACATGCGACAGCGCCTGGCGGCGCTCGGCGACGGTGGCGCGGGCCTGATCGTATTCGTTCTGGGTGATGATGACCTGCTTCTTCGGCACTGCGCCGTAGGGAGCGAGCTGCTGCTCGCGGTCGAGATTGGTGCGCAGCAGCCGTTCCTTGTTGTAGGCGACGAGATACTCGGCCTGGGCGTGTGCCAGCGCCGGGCTCTGCAGCTCGGCGAGCACGTCGCCGACCTTGATCGCGGTGTCGGTGCGGACCAGCAGGCGCTCGATCCGGCCGCCGAGCTGCGCGTTCATCAGCCGGGTGCGATCGGGCGGCACGGTGATCTTGCCGGGAAAGCTGAGGCCCATCGCGGCCGGCTGCTGCTCCAGCGGCGAGGTTTCGATTCCGACGCGCTCAGCCTGCACTTGCGAGATGGCAAGTTCATCGCTCGCGCGCGCGACGCCGCAGGCGAGCAGCGCAGCGAGACATGCGGTTGTGATGGTTAATTGGCGGAGCATTGGCTTCTTGGACTTCGCTGGTCTTGGCGCCTTCGCTGATCTTGGCGACTTCGCTGGTCTTTGCCGACCTGACAGTCGATGGCACGCAGGCCCCCCGCAGCCGTTGCGACCGACGCTGTGATAGGCACCAGCGCCTGACAGAATGCTGACACCGAGCAGCCACCGCAACATAGCGCAAATGCAAGGATGCATGGCCTGTTTTAGTTGCTATCTATTCTCATCTTGCAACGAAGCCGCCGGTCCATCACAGCACCCGCGTTTCGTTCGGCCCGCAATCTCGACCGGCGCGATGCTGCCCTCGGACAACAGCCTGATGTCGCGGGCATGAACCTGCAGCACGCGGCGATAACTGCCGCCTGCGCCGGCGACGTAGACTTCGTGAAGGCAGCCGCTGGCATCACATTGCGCCGCCTTGTTGTGGCAGCGGAAATCGTCGTCGTGCAGCGCAATGAAGCGCGCCCGGCACGGTGAGATACAGCGCAATTGCTGCGACGCGGCGATCGGCGCGCCGCACGCAGCCTCCGCAGAGCCTGAGCGCCGATCTCCGGCGGCAGGCTGTCGCGATGCGCGCGACTTCGTCGGAGGATGATTCAGGTCAACCGTTGCCCCTGCTAACCGCCGGGGAGAAAGCGACCGATCCTGTATTTCGGCAGCATCGCGTCGGCTTCGCCGGTATGTGCGCGCCCCTTGGTCTTGGTGTTGTAGGCATCGCTCGCCTCCCTGCCGCACCATGGCTCGATGATCGTCGGCCGCGACGGGTGGTCAGGCAAATAGGAGGTGAGATCGTAAACGCCGCCCCGGATCGCCATCCAGCAATCATCGGGTTTCGCATGGCTGGCCAACTCGGCCGCCGTGATCTCGCGCTCGGCCGCAACCGCGGGCTGCTGGGCGACCGGCGTCAACGCGCTGCCAGCCCAGAAGCCGATGACGATGACCCAGAATGTCGCGGTGGACGCCAAGAATAGCTTGCGCATCATCTGAACTCGAAGTTCTCGAAGTGAATATGCTGCGCGGCAACGCCGCGCGCGCTCAACACCTGCTTCAGCGCGCCGACCAGACCCGGCGGCCCACACAGATAGCATTCGACGCCTGACAATTCGCGGGCATCGGGGAGTAAACCTTCGATGTCAGGGAGTTCGTCGCCCGTCACGATCGTTTGCAGCGTCAGGTTCGGGTCGGTCGCAGCGATCTGACGCAATTCCCGCAGATAGGTCGCGTCATCCTCGCGGCGGTAGAGATACAGCAGCCGCGCCGGATGGCGCAGCCTGCCGTCGTTCAGCAACGCGACGAACGGGGTGACGCCGATGCCGCCCGCGATCCACAATTGCGGCGCGCCGCTCACCTCGCTGAGGAAGCTGCCGAAGCCGCCGATCACGCGCGCCGCAACGCCAGGCTCGATCGACAGCATCCGCGAGGTGCAATCGCCGAGCGCCTTCACCGCGAGATGCAGCGCACCGTCGCCGTCGATCGAACTGATGGTGAAGGGATGGAATTCGCCGCAGCCGCGATAGACCGGACCATTCCTGAACGCCACCAGCACGAACTGCCCGGTGCTCAATGTGACGGGATCGGCGAGCGGCCGCAGCACGATCTCGACGGAACGCGCGGTCAGCTTGCGCGCCGTCGCGACGATATAGGGCCGCGCCCCGAGACCGAGATCGCCGCGCAGAAGCCGCCAGCCCAGGATAGCCGCCGCGATCGCCAGGATCGGCAGCACCGGCTCGTCGATGCCGAGCAGGATCAGATGCACGAGGCCGATCACGACGCCGATGCCGAGCAGGGCGTGCAGCCAGCGCCATGCGCCGTAGCGGATCGAGGGGGTGAAAGTGGCGGCGAGGCCGATCATCAGCAACAGCAGGCCGAGCCAGCCCGACCACACCGGCCAACTTTCCTCGACCGGCGACAGCGTGTGCCAGGCGAGAACCCGCGACGTCTGCCAGTTGCCTGCAGCGAGCGCCAGCGGATGCAGCAGCAGAAAAACATAGGCCGCAACACCGGTGACGTGATGCCAGCGATACATTCGCTCGAGGCCACCGAGCCAATTCGCGAGCCGCGGCTCGCGCAGCATCAGCAGCAGGCTCACCAGCAGCAGGCCACAACCCAACCAGCCGGTAACGATGCCTGCGGCCCGCAACGGCGCGAGCCCATGGGGAAATGCCCACACCACAAAGCCAAGCGGCACCGCAATCGTGAGCAGCGGAACCGACCAGACACGAAAGCCTGCTCCGTATGCGGCCACCGGCTCAATCCTGCTCAGGCTGCGCGTCGCGCTTCAGACGCCAGCAGAAGCCCTCGCGATCATCGAAAAGCTTGAGCCCGCGCTCACGCGCGCGCTGCTCCATCAGCTCGTGATGCTGCTTGCGATAGGCTTTGCACGTATCATAGTCAGTGAAGCTGCGCACCCGCGCCTGGTGATCGATACGTTCCTGCTGCGACATCAACTGCCAGCCGCGGGTGTTGTCCTCATCGGCGCGCCATGGCGATGCGCGTGCGCGATCCGGGATGGTTTGAAGCGCAAGCGCAGCGCTGCCGAGCAGCACCGCTGCGCTGAAAACCAGGTTTCTGCGCAGCATGATCGTCGTCCTGCCATTTCGATGTGATCGGCAGCTTAGAGTCAGGCGGCATCACAGTCATGACGTAGATCAATAGTCAGAGAGGCTCGCCGACTGAACACAATCGTGGGGCGGGTTACGGCAAGCGACGCACCTTTGCTCCAGCTCCTTTGCGGCGCGCCCGTCTGATCGCCTGCCGCCTGCCTGGACAAGCGCGACATCGCGCAGGCCCATCACACCGCGGCGCTTGCCCGATCCGGGCCGTCGCTGCGATCGGATCAGGCGTCGCTCGGCGCCGGACTGCGCATCGACACCGTTGCGCTGCTACCGTCCGCGAACCGTTGTTCCGCAAGCCAATCCGCGTTGTAAATCTTGGAAACGTACTTCGCTCCGCTGTCCGGAAGAACGGTCACAATGACCGCCGGCGGCTTCAGCGCCTTCGCAACTTCGATGCAGCCCCAGATATTGGCTCCTGAACTGCCGCCGCACAGCAAGCCTTCTTTCCGCGCAAGCTCGTGGCACATTTGAATGGCGTTGCGATCGTTGAAGCGAATTACATTGGTCAGAACCGAGAAATCCATGCACTTGGCGAGATGGTCCTCACCGACACCCTCGACGTGGTAGGCCGCGATTTCGCGCGGATCCACGACGCCTTCGTGAAAGTATTTGTGATAGATCGAGCCGACGGGGTCGAGCAGAACGACGTGGATGTCGGGGTTCTTCGAGCGTAGATAGCCGCCGATACCGGAAATCGTTCCCCCGGTGCTGCCCGACGAAACGAAGGCCGTGATCCGACCGCCGAGCGCTTCCCATATTTCCGGCCCGGTGGTGTGGAAATGCGCCTCGGCGTTCAGCGGATTGTCGTACTGGTTCAGCATGAACGAGCCGGGTATCTCGCGGTGAAGCCGTCGAGCCGTCTCGACGTAGTGCTCCGGTGAATCCGGTCGAACCGCCGTCGGGCAAACGATTGTCTGTGCGCCCATCGCGCGCAGGACGTTTTGTTTCTCCTGGCTCACCTTGTCCGGCATCGTCAGGATCGCCCGATATCCGCGTTCGGCCGCGAACATGGCGATCGCCGCGCCGGTGTTTCCGGACGTATTCTCCACAATCGTCGCACCGGGCTGCAGCGCCCCGACACGTTCGGCATGGTCGAGAATGTATTTGACCATGCGGTCCTTGATGCTGCCGCCAGGATTGAGGAACTCCAGCTTCGCGAATACCCGGATGCCATCCGGGATATCCAACTTGGTGATCTCGACCAGCGGGGTCGCGCCGACGGCGTTACCGACGTGCAATCTCATGGCGCGTCCTCACAGCTTTTGCGATTCGAGGACGAAGACGGTGTGGCCGATCTCGACGCCGTCGAGGTGCGCCTGCAACGCCTGCTCTGCCGAAAGGGCATCAGGCTGCAACGCCCTCTCGATCTCGATCGCCTGCGCGGCGGCCGCGACCGCTGACATCGGAGAGAGCGTTCGCTCCAGCACCGCTCTTGGATAAAAGCGGAATGGGCCCAACCCCTCGCGCTCCCACCGGGAGTAGCCGCCGATGACGTCCTCGGGTTCGGACTGAATCTTCCAGGCCAAGACCAGAATGTGGCTTGCATAGCCGGTCTCGCGCCCGAGCCGCAGAATGACCTCGACCGGGATCCGACCACCGATGGACGACAGGACGCGGCCCCCGGGCCGCAACATCGGATAGGCTTGCCGGAGCGCGAGATAATGGAGCGCGATCAAATGCTGGCGGACGAAATCGGGCAGTCCTTCCTTGCGGTCGGCGATGAACGTCGAGCTCGCCTGACCTTCGGCAAGATCATCGTCGCTGCCGAGCGGAATATTCGGAAGGTTTTCGTAGATCAGATCGAGCGCCGATCGAGTTTCCTTGAGGGGGTCGAGCAAATCGCCGACGCCGGCAAATACCGCCGGCTGCGGCGGGAGAACATTCATCAGAATGTTCTGGCGCGCCTGCTGCACGACGTCTTCGTGCAGGTCGGTGACGAAGACGTTTCTGACGCGGAGGATCTCGATGGCGGCGAGCGCGTCCAGTCCGGCCCCGGTGCCGATGGTGCAGAAATCCTCCACCTTCACTCCCATTTCCGCAAGTGCACGGAACGCGGGGGCGGCGACGCGTGCGACCCAGTCGCTGTGCGGATCGGATGCTTTCGGCAGATAGCTCTGCTCGGTCAAACCCAACCGAGCCTGCTGACGAACCCGTGTGACGCCCTCGAGGCCGAAGAAGGCGGCGGCATCGATGGTGACGCCTGGAATATCGATCTGTTTGGAAATTGCATTGACGCTCATGGGCTAACCTCCGACCTTACGACTGAAAAGTTGTTGTTGATTGGCGACGACCAGGCCGATGGCGATCAAGGTCGCCCCGGCGAAATCAGTGGCGCGCAACGGCGCGCCGAGCACGAGATGGGCGAGCAGCGCGCCGCTGAACGGATTGAGCAGGTGATAGGTCGACGCTGTCGCGGCGCCGCTCTTGCGGATCAGCAGCAACCACAGCGCCATGCCGCCGATGGTGACGACGACGACCAAATGAGCGAGGGCCAGCAACGACGACGGCGATGGCGACCCGATCGGCTGGCCCCACAACAGCGCGACCGGAAGCAGCACCACCGCGCCTGCCACCGACTGCCAGAAATTCACCTGCAACAGCGGCAACCGGCCCGCCGACTTGCGGAACAACACGGTCGCCGCCGCGAACGCGATCATTCCGCCGATGGCCAGCGACAGACCGCCGAGGTCCGGCACGTCGGCGCCTACCACCCCCGAAACCATCACCACGCCGGCGAAGGCAAGCACGGCGCCCGCAACCGACATCGCCCGGATGCGCTCGAGGCCGAACGCAGCCGACAACAATGTGGTGACGAACGGCGCGCAGCTCACCACGACGATCACCACCTCAGGACGGACCGTCCGCAGCGCGGCAAAGCTCAGGCCGAGATAGATCGCATTGTTCAACACCCCGAGGCCGAGGCCGTGACCGACGACATCGGCGGTGAAGGTGGGCGCTGAAGTCAACAGGCAGAGCGGCAACAGCAGCAGCGCGCTCGCGGCGAAGCGAATCGTCAGCAGCGTGGTGGGATCGAAATCGCGCAATGCAACCGCTCCGGCGACAAAGGCGGAACTCCAGATCATACTGAAGACGATGACCAGGCCGGCGAACATGAAACGGGGCATGTCGTCTCCCTACGAACGACGCGATTGTCGCAGGGGGGCTGCCGGCTGGAAAATGAATCATTAAAGTGGCGTAATAAGACAAACTGCTTTTGCGGGGAGGCGACGTTGGGACGAGAACGACGACCGGCGTTGGGTGACCGTCGGATAACGCTCGAACATTTGCGCGCGTTTGTGTCCGTCGCCGAAGGCGGCGGCTTCCAGCAGGCCGGGCTGGAATTGCATCGAAGCCAGTCGGCGATCACACAGAGCCTGAAACGACTCGAGGAGATCATCGAATGCCGCCTGGTCGAGCGCTGCCAGGGACACATTGTCGGCCTCACCAGCGACGGACGCCGTTTCCTGCCGTCTGCGGTCGAAATCCTGGCGCGGACCAATGAAGCGGTCAGCGCCATGGTACAGCCGCAGATCTCCGGCCGGATCACCCTGGGCGTGCCCGACGACTTCAGAATCATGGATCTGCACGGCGCGATCTCGCGTTGTGCGGCGCTGAACCGCGGTCTGCGGATCGAGACGGTGTCGGCGCTGTCCTCGGCCCTCGTCAGCGGGGTGCAGAAGGGCGATCTCGATCTCGCGATCTTCAAGCAGATCGACGGGCAGCGGACCGCCACGGCGGGCCGGTCGTCGCTGTTGCTGCGCACCGAGCCGCTGATGTGGGTCGCCAATGCGCGCAGCCGGTTCGACTCGATCGCGGAGCTGCCGCTGGTCGTGTTCCCGCCGGGCTGCTGCTACCGCGAGGCTGCGCTGGTCGCGCTCGCGGCGAAAGCCAAGCCCAGCTATCCGGCCTATGTCAGCGCATCCTACGAGAACGTCCGCGCGGCGATCTCGGCCGGACTGGGCGTCGGCATTCTCCCCGACAGTGCCGTCGGCGCCGATCACATCGTGCTACGAGAGGCGGACGGTTTCCCGCGCCTGCCTCGCGTCAATCTGACGATGATCGAGGCATCGGGGCGGAAGGCGGTCAGGCAGTTCCGCGACTTCCTGCGCGCTACCGTCGGCCGGACCTCCGCGCGCGCAGACACGATCGCGCTCGACCACGCCGGATCGCGAATGACGGCGGCGGAATGACGACGGTGGCGCGGCGACGCGCCACGCACGCGGTCGGCGGCGGTTACTTCTTTTGCGCTGCGGCGCGAGCGTCCTTGATCGCCTGCTTGAACATCGCGACGTCGAGCACGCCCGGCACCCGGAAACGGCCGATGATGAAAGCCGGCGTTCCCTGAAAGCCGAACGCCTTCGCCTGCGCGTCATTGCGCGCGAGGGTCGCCTCGATCGCGGCGCGGTTGGTCTCGAGATCCTTGGTGGCGCGCGCGACGTCGACGCCGCCAGCGCCGAGGATTTCGCCGATGCCGGACTCGGTCAGTTTCGAACTGGTGCGGATCAGCGCGTTGTGGGCTTCGAGATATTTGCCCTGATATTTCGAGGCCAGCACCATCTTCGCCGCATCGACCGAGATGCCGCCGAAGATCGGCCAATCCTTGAACACCATGCGGACCTTGCCGTCTTCCTGCACGACCCGCATCAGGTCGGGGTGGACCTTCTTGCAGTACGAGCAGCGGAAGTCGGAATACTCGACGATGGTGATGTCGCCATCGGGATTGCCGGCGACAGGGATCTCGGGATCGCGCAACACCGATTCGGTCGACAGCACGTTGTCGTCCGGAGCAGACGCGGCCGGCGCCGCCCACGCCCTCGAAGCGGCCAGCGCCGGCGCGAGCGACAGGGCCGTCATCAGGGCCGATCGTCGGGTGATCATCATCGGTTCCAATCGTTGGTTTCGCGATTGGCCCTTGTGCCCCGGATCGGCCGGCGATGCTATCACTTTGCCGTCAAATTCGGCGGCGGCTTCGGCGTATTGTCGCGCAGCACGATGTAGATCGCCGGGATCACCAGCACGGTCAGCAGCGTCGACGAGGCGAGGCCGAACAGCAGCGAGATCGCCAGCCCCTGAAAGATCGGATCGAGCAGGATCGTCGCCGCGCCGATCATCGCCGCCAGCGCGGTGAGCAGGATCGGCTTGAAGCGCACGGCGCCGGCCCGCAGCACCACCTCGCGCAGCGTCTTGCTCTCGCCGCCGGAGTGGCGGATGAAATCGACCAGCAGGATCGAGTTGCGCACGATGATGCCGGCGAGCGCGATGAAGCCGATCATCGAGGTGGCGCTGAACGGCGCGCCGAACAGCCAGTGGCCGATCAGGATGCCGATCAGCGTCAGCGGGATCGGCGTCAGGATCACCAGCGGCAGCTTGAAGCTCCTGAACTGCGCCACCACCAGCACGTAGATGCCGAGGATCGCCGCGCCGAACGCCGCGCCCATGTCGCGGAACGTCACCCAGGTGATCTCCCATTCGCCGTCCCACAGCAGCGTCGGACGCGACTCGTCGGTCGGCTGGCCGTGCAGGCTGATCGCCGGCTTCGGCAGCTTGCCCCAATCGTGCGCCTCGATCCGCTTGTCGACCTCGAGCATCCCGTAGAGCGGCGCCTCGAACTTGCCGGCGAGTTCGGCCATCACCATGTCGGCGAAGCGGCCGTCGCGGCGGAAGATCATCGGCGAGCCGACCTCGCGGGTCGCCTTCACCAACTGCCCCAGCTCCACCACCGTCTTGCTGCCGGGCAGCGTGTTGGCCGGCACCGGCGTCGAGGCCAGCGCCTCGTTCCAGGCGAGATCGTGCTTCGGCAGGCCGACATGGATCGCGATCGGATTGCGGCCCTCGCCGCGATGCGAGTAGCCGACCGACACGCCGCCGAACAGCGTCTGGATGGTGTCGTAGACGTCCTTCTGTTCGACGCCGAAGAACTCCAGCCGATCCTGATCGATCGACAGCCGCAGCCGCGGCCGCTTCTCGCCGATCGAATCGTCGACGTCGACGATGAACGGCACGTCCTTGAAGATCTTCTTCACCTCGGCGGTCACCGCGCGGCGGGTCTCGGCGTCGGGGCCGTAGATTTCCGCGAGCAGCGTCGACAGCACCGGCGGGCCGGGCGGCACCTCGACTACCTTGACGCTGGCGCCGGCGGGAATGGCGAGCGCCTTCAACCGCTCGCGCAGATCGAGCGCGATCGCGTGGCTGGCGCGCGACCGGTCGCCGCGCGCGGCGAGATTGACCTGCAACTCGCCGAGCTCGGGCCGTTCGCGCAAGTAATAATGCCGGACCAGGCCGTTGAAGTTGAACGGCGCCGGCGTGCCGGCATAGCTCTGCACCGAAGTGATCTCCGGCAGGCCGCGGGCGATGTCGGCGGCGGCGAACAGCGTGCGCTCGGTGTCCTCCAGCGTCGCGCCTTCCGGCAGATCGACGATCACCGCGATCTCGCTCTTGTTGTCGAACGGCAGCAGCTTCACCGTCACCGACTTGGTGTAGAACAACACCATCGACAGCAGCGTGGCGACGCCGACGCCGAGCAGGAAGATCCACGACGCGCGCTTGCTGGCGACGATCGGCGACGCAATGCGGCGATACAGCCGGCCGAGCCGGCCCTCGTCATGCGCGTCATGCGCCGCGACCGCAGCACCCTGCTTCGGCGCCAGCCGCAGCATCAGCCAAGGCGCCACCACCATCGCGACGAAGAACGAGAACAGCATCGCCGCCGAGGCGTTGGCCGGGATCGGCGCCATATATGGCCCCATCAGCCCGGACACGAACAGCATCGGCAACAGCGCCGCGACCACGGTGAGCGTCGCGATCACGGTCGGATTGCCGACCTCGGCCACCGCCTCGATGGTGGCCTGCAGCCGCGGCCGGCCGTCCTTCATCCCCCAGTGCCGGGCGATGTTCTCGACCACCACGATGGCGTCGTCGACCAGGATGCCGATGGAGAAAATCAGCGCGAACAGGCTGACGCGGTTGATGGTGTAGCCCATCAGATTGGCGGCGAACAAGGTCAGCAGGATGGTGGTCGGGATCACCACCGCGGTGACCACCGCCTCGCGCCAACCGATCGCGATCGCGATCAGCACCACGATCGAGATCGTGGCGATGCCGAGATGCAGCAACAATTCGTTGGCCTTCTCGTTGGCGGTGTCGCCATAGTCGCGGGTGACGGTGACGACGACGTCGTCGGGAAGGAGCGTTCCCTTCAGGCCGGCAAGGCGGTGCTCGATCTCCTGCGACACCACCACGGCGTTGGCGCCGGCGCGCTTGGCGAGCGCGACGCTGACCGCGGGCACGCGGGTCCAGTCGCCGCCGCCGCTGCGGGCGTCGTTCCACACCCGATGCTCGGCCGCGTTCGGGCCGATGATCACCGCGGCGACGTCCTTGACGTAGACCGGGCGATTGTCGCGGGTCGAAATCAGCAGCAGGCCGATGTCGGGAATGCCCATCAGCGTCTGCCCGGCCGAGACGCTGCGCATCGCGCCGCCGTCGCGCACCTGCCCGGCCAAAAACGAGCGGTTGGCGTCCTTCACCTTGGCGACGAGCTGTTGCAGCGTCACGCCGTACAGCGACAGCTTCTCCGGATCGGGCTCGACCCGGATCTGCTGCGCGCCGCCGCCGGCGATGTAGGTGAGGCCGATGCTGTCGACCTTCATCAGCTCGGAGCGCAGCTTGTCGGCGAGTTCGTAAAGGTCCTTGTCGGTCCAGCGGCTGGCTGCTTCCGGCTTCGGCGACAGCGTCAGGATCGCGACGGCGACATCGTTGATGCCGCGGCCGACGATCAGCGGCTCGGGAATGCCGACCGGAATCCGGTCGAAATTGGCGCGGATTTTCTCGTGCACCCGCAGGATGGCGTCCTCGGACTTGGTGCCGACCAGGAAGCGGGCGGTGACCAACACCCGATCGTCTTCGGTCTGGCTGTAGACGTGCTCGACGCCGTCGATGCCCTTGACGATCGCCTCGAGCGGCTTGGTCACCAGCTCGACCGCGTCGGGGCCGTGCAGGCCGTCGGCGTTGATGCGGATGTCGACCATCGGCACGCTGATCTGCGGCTCCTCCTCGCGCGGGATCGCGGCGAGCGCGATCAACCCGACGACCAGCGACGCCAACAGGAACAGCGGCGTCAGCGGCGACTGGATGCTGGCCTTGGTCAGGCCACCTGAAATTCCGAGCTTCACGGTTGCACCAGCCTGTCGCCATTGCGCAGGCCCGACAGGATTTCGAGGCCGTCGGGCATGTCGGGAGAGGGATGTTCACGGCCGCGCTGCACCGGCACCGCGATCGCCTTGCCGGGTTCGCCGAGCCGGACATAGTCGATGCCGAATTCGGTCCTGACGTAGCGCGACGGAATGACGAAGGCGGGACGTTCGCCGCCGGCGATCCACACCCGCAGCCGGTCGCCGACGAAATACTGGCCCAGCCCCTCGACGGTGGCGTCGGCGACGACGCGGCCGTCCTCGATCAGCGGATAGACCAGATCGATGGTGCCGAACTTCGCCGCCAGGTCGCCGACCTCGGCGCCGTCGATCCGGAGCCTGTCGCCCTGCTTGAGCAAGCGCGCATGGCGCTCCGGCACCCGCAACCGCAGTTTGTAGTGCTGTTGCGCCACGGAGACCACCGGATCGCCCGGCAACACCACCGAGCCGACCGTCACCATCTTCTTCAGCACCCGTCCGTCATCGGGCGCCAGCACCTGGCCTTCCTTGAACTGCTGCTGCACCACCGCGCGCTCCGCGGTCTTGGCGCGCAGCCCGTTCTCGGCGACGTTGAGCGCGGTGCGGGCCTCGTCGAGCTTGACGCGCGGCAGCGTGCCGCGTTCGACCAGGCCGTTGATGCGGTCGAAGTCGATCTGCGCCTGCCCGGCTTGGGCCTGCAGCGCCTCGATCTGGGCGTCGAGCGAGCGCATCTGCAGCGCCAGCTTGTCGTCGCCGATGGTCGCGATCTCCTGGCCGCGGCTGACGCTGTCGCCTTCGCGCACCTTCAGCGTGATCACGGTGCCGCCGATCCGCGCGCGGGCCGGCACGACGCTGACGCTCTCGACGGTGGCGAACACCGCCTTCTCGTCGGCGATGTTCCGCGCCGCCACCGCCAGGCTGTCCGCCGGCGCCTGTGTCGCCGAAACGCCGAGCAGCATCGCGGCCAATGCGCCGCTCATCGTCCAATCACGCATCTGCATGTCACGCCCTTGTCGATTTGGTTGCGGCGTTACCGCCGGGCTGAACCGGACAATACACCCGATACAGCGTGGTCAGGATTTCGCGCGCCGGTTCGCTCGCGATCGAATAATAGACCGTCTGGGCGTCGCGCCGGGCCGAAACCAGCCCGTCCCTGCGCAGCAACGCCAGATGTTGCGACACGGTCGAGTCGCGCAAACCCAGCATCTCGGCGAGTTCGCCGACGGCGCGCTCGCCGCCGATCAACTGACACACGATCAACAGCCGATGCCGGTTCGACAGCGCCTTCAGCAGTTCGCTGGCGCGGTCGGCGGCGGCTTCCATGAGCTCGACCTGTATTTTCATAGTTGCATATATACGAACATTCAAATATATCGTCAATGGCGATTTCGCGTGGGCCAACGGCGCCCGCACAACCACAGGAGATACAAGATGAATATCGATCAGACCGTGCTCGCCTTCGCCGGCACCGTGGTGCTGGTCAGCCTCGCGCTCGGCTGGCTGGTCAGCCCGTATTGGTTGCTGCTGACGGCGTTCGCCGGCTTCAACATGATCCAGGCGTCGTTCACCGGCTTCTGTCCGGCGGCGATCGTGTTCAAGAAGCTCGGCGTGAAGAGCGGTAACGCGTTTTCGTGAGGCCCGCGCTGGAACGGATACCCCTCATGGCGAGGAGGCGCGGAGCGCCGTCTCGAATCATGAGCTGTTCTGCGGTGCCGTGGAGCCGGCGCGCGACATCCTTCGAGACGACCGGTCGCGCTCTGCGAGCGAGACCGGTCTCCTCAAGATGTGGTCGTGCTGGTTGATAAATGCGAGATGTTTGAGAGACGGGTTCAGCCCGCCGCCCGTCCGCAACTGCAATTGCAGCCGCCCTCCTCTTCCGCTTCGTCATCGTGCGGCGCGGCCGGGGCGAGTGAACCGGCGAGATAGGCCTGCACGGCGGCAACCGGATCGGTCTCGGCGGTGGTGATGGCGCAGACGTCGCGCGAAGCCATCCGGCTGATGAAGCCGGGACCGGCGCTGCCCGCGATCACCACATCGACGACGTCGAGCGGGTGCGGGCCCTGCTCGCTGAATTCGTGAATCGACTGCTCCTTCGGCAGATCGAGACGCTGGATCTCTTGCGGCGCACGGCCCGGCGCGGCATCGAACACCAGGAAGCGGCGGGTCTTGCCGGCATGGCCGGTGATGGTGCGGAAGTTCTGGCTGGCGACAGCGATCAGCATTGGGGGATTCTTTCGACTGTGAGTGAAACGGGAAACGGCGCGCGTCATCACACGACCGCGCGATGTGACACGCGCGGCGGCGGGCGATCACGCAGCACGGCGACCGCGCGGAAGCGCGGCGCCAGATCAGGTCCAATCAGTTCCGTTCGGACGTGACGTGTAAGCTCAGGTTTCGCCGATCAGGATCTTGTCGTCGGCGGTGAATTTGTACGGCACCAAAGCCAGATTGAGCGGCGCCGGCCCGAGCCGGATACGTCCCGACGAATCGTATTGCGAGCCGTGGCACTGGCAGAACCAGCCGTCGTAATTGCCCTGATGCTCGGTCGGGATGCAGCCGAGATGGGTGCAGATCGCCGACACTACCAGCCACTGTTCGTGGCCGGGCTTGACCCGAGCCGAGTCCGGCTGCGGATCGCGCATGCTCTTCCAGTCCGCGGTCTGCGCCGATTCGACTTCCTTCGGCGTGCGGTGATTGATGAAGATCGGCTGCCCGCGCCAGAACACCTTGATCACCTGACCTTCGGCGAGCGGCGCGAGATCGACTTCAAGCGGGAAGCCGGCGGCGACCGTCGCGGCGTCGGGGTTGAGCTGCGACACGAATGGCCAGACCACCGCGGCGGTGCCGACCGCGGCGAGCGCGCCGGTGGCTAGATACAACACGTCGCGCCGACTGGGCTGCTCGGAAGTAATTGCGGTCATGTTCGTCTCCTGAATCTCGGCAGCCCCGGAAAGCAATCCGGGGGCGCGACCGAATGTCCTGCGGGTCCGCCCGCTGTCGTCTCTAAACCCTGCGAAGCTCGCCCGCCGCGCGCGCGAGGATCGCGACGAGTTCGGCTTCGTTGTCCACGTCCTTGGCGACCTGACGGATCGCCGCTTCGCGTAGATTGTCGAGCGCGGCGCGCAGCAGCGGCGGCAGATCGCCGCCGTCCGCGCCGCCGGCATGATTGTTCTGCTGGCGCATCATCTCGCCGAACGTTGCCAGTCGCTCGAACACCGCGTCAGCGAGCGCGCGGTTGCCAGCGAGTTGATCGCGGCCGTCGTCGGTGATGACGTAGAGCTTCTTGGCGCCTTCCGGCTGTGCAACGACGTGGCCCATCTCCTCGAGATAGGTCAGCGTCGGATAAACCACGCCCGGGCTTGGCGCATACCAGCCCGCAGTCCTTTCCTCGATCACCTTGATGATGTCGTAGCCATGCCGCGGCTGCTCGGCGATCAGCGCCAGCGCGATCAGCTTGAGATCGCCCTGCGCCAGCATCCGGCCGGCGCGGGTCATCTCGCCGCCGCCGAGGCCGCGCCCGCGCCCGCCGAGGCCGCGTCGACTCCAGCGACAGCCTGGCGTGCCGAAGCCGCAGCGCCGCGCGCTATTGTCGATGCCGTCCATACCGGAACCTCTCAAAGATATATCTTGCGTACTGCCGCCGCGGCAGGCTGTAAAGATATATCTTTCTCTCACGAGCCCCACTGCGTCAAAAAGAGGCAGTGCGGTATAATGGTAGATAAATTAGGTGTTTTCAGTGGCTTACGGATTTGCGATTGATGCAGATCAAACGCACGAGCACTCAGAGACATATCGTTGAAGCGGCTCGAAGGGCTGCCCGGCACCAGATTCGGTGGAGGACGGCGCTGCACTCGCACCTGGAGCATCTTCAGTTCTGATCGAACCAGAACCGAGGCTCCAAATCTTTGTTTTGATGGGTTTTCTTCAGGCGAACCGTCCCCCCTTCGCTCGAAAACGCCCTAACGGTCGAAGGTCGCACAGTCAGGCCGACGGCAGGAGAAAGACATGTTCAAGATTGCAGTCCTGCTCTGGATCATCGGCGGCGCCACGCTCGCGGGAATGATGGTGATCGCCGTGCTGGCGGTGCCGAGCCTGTCCGAGCAGGCGATGATGTGGATTCCGCGGGCCGTCGCCGGTGGCTTCGTTCTGGCGATCCCGGTGTCGTTCCTGGTCGCGCGGATGATCGCGAACCCATCCACCCGCTGATCCGGCATCAGCGCTTCGCTGCACATCGCGGGGCCACGGCGTCTCATCGAGACGCCGCGCTCCGTGCGCAGCGGCGGGGCAGATTGTTAGTTCGCGCCCCATAGCATTCCGGTGAGGCCTTGTAGCACCAGCGCCGTCGAGACGACGAACAACAGCACATAGGCGATCTTGTAGAACAGCCCGGTGGGCATGCGTCGTACCAGCCAGATCCCCGCGAAATTCGCCACGGCGGCGAGCGGCAGCAGCGCGATCGAAGTCGCGACATTGGCGGCATTGAACTGCCCGAGCAGCAGATACGGCCCGATCTTCAACGCATTGAGGATCGCGAAGAAGATCGTGGTGGTGCCGACCAGCACCAGCTTCGGCAGTTGCAGCGGCAGCATGTAGACCTGATAGGGCGGCCCGCCGCCCTGGGTCATAAACGAGGTGAAGCCGGAGACTCCGCCCCAGAACACGCCGGCGGCCGTCGAGCCCTTTGCGGGCGACAGCTGCGGCCGCAGCCAGACGTTGAGCACGAACGCGACGCCAACGCCGCCGACGATCAGACGGACCACGTCGTCGGAGACGATCGACGCAGTCCACCACGCCACGCCCATACCGATCAGCGCGCCCGGCAGCATGATCTTCAGGCTCCGCGCATCCCAATGGCGGCGATAGACGTAAAGCGAGATCATGTCCTGGCTGATCAGAACCGGCAGCAGCAGCGCGGCCGCTTCCAGCGGCGGCAGGAACAGCGCCAGCAGAGGCGTCGCCGCGATGCCGATGCCCGAGAAGCCGCCCTTGGCGAGGCCCAGGAGGACAACCGCGGGAATCGCAGCGGCGTAGAACCAGGGGTCTAGGATGATCGACGACAAGTGACCTCGCGGTGGGACGTGAAAGACGGCCGGCGGGCCTGCGGGGATCAGGCGCAATGCTTGCGGCAGACTGCGCCGCCGCAAGCCGGACCGGACCACATTATCGCAACACAGGTAGCGCACCACCAACCGGCCACAGTCCTGCGAACCGGGACCGGAGGCCTTCGCAATTTTGAACGGTTCCGGCGGCCCCGGCGACCAAGGGATGCCGCGACTTGCGCGGCCCCTGCCGTATGACCGCGAACTCGGCTACGGTCGGCGTCGACGTTGTTTCATGGGGAGCCGCCAGTCATGTGGATTTTTCTCGGCATCATCGTCGCGATCGCGGTATTCGCGCTGATGACCTACAACCGCCTGGTGGCGCTGCGACAGCGCGTCGGCCAGGCCTTCGCCGACATCGACGTGCAACTCAAGCAGCGGCACGACCTCATTCCCAATCTGATCGAGACGGTGAAGGGCTACGCTGCGCATGAGCGCGGCACGCTCGACGACGTCATCAAGGCGCGCAACGCCGCGATGTCGGCGCAGGGTCCGGGCCAGGTCGCCGCCGCGGAGAACATGCTGACAGGCGCCCTCGGCAAGCTGATCGCGCTGAGCGAGGCCTATCCGGACCTCAAGGCCAACGCGAACTTCCAGCAGCTGCAGTCGGAGTTGTCCGACATCGAGAACAAGATCGCGGCGAGCCGCCGGTTCTTCAACAATGCCGTGCAGGAGTACAACACCGGCATCCAGCAGATGCCCGCCGCCCTGTTCGCCGCGCCGCTCGGCTTCACCCACAAGGACTATTTCGACCTCGGCGAAACCCGCAGCCAGGTCGAGCAGGTGCCGCAGGTGAAGTTCTGAGCGCCCGCGTCATTCCGGGGCGCGCGCAGCGCGAACCCGGAATCCCGAGGTGTTGGAAAGCGTTCTCTCACGTCGAGATTCCGGGTCTGCGCCGCTGAACGCGGCGCATCCCGGAATGACGTGGGTGGGTTGTGCCCAATTGGAGCGTGCCCGATGGCCGCCTACGGTCTCTATACCCACATCGCCGCGAACAGGACCCGGTCGGTCGTGTTGCTGATCGGGCTGTTCGGGCTGATCTATGTGCTGGTCTATGCCGGCGCGCTGATCGCCGAAGTCGTGCTCGACAGCGAGCGTTCGGTCGGTGAGTATCTCAACGCCGCCGCGGCCGATCTGGTGAAGGCGCTGCCGTTCGCCACGATCGGCGCGGCGTTGTGGATCGCAATCGCCTATTTCTTCAATCAGAAGCTGATCGACGCGGTCACCGGCGGCCGGACCGTGACGCGGCAGGAGCAGCCGCGGCTGTATAATCTGCTCGAGAACCTGTGCATCTCGCGCGGCATTGCGATGCCGAAGCTGAAGGTGATGGACTCCGAGGCGCTGAACGCCTTCGCCAGCGGCCTCAACCCGCGGCAATACTCGATCACGGTGACCAGCGGCCTGTTGGCCAATCTCGACGATCACGAGATCGAGGCGGTGCTCGGCCACGAACTGACCCACATCCGCAACGGCGACGTGCAGATGATGGTGATCGCGGTGATCATCGCCGGCGTGGTCGGGTTCTTCGGCGAGATGTTCTTCCGGATGTTCTTTCAGGGCGGCTTCCGGTTCGGCGGCGGCTCGGGAGGATCGTCGTCATCATCCTCTTCATCATCGAGCGACCGCAAGGGCGGCAGCGGCGCGATCGTGGTGGTGATCCTGGCGGTGGTGCTGATCCTGCTGGCCTGGTTCCTGTCGCAGGTGGTCAAGCTGGCGCTGTCGCGCTCGCGGGAATACCTCGCGGACGCGGGCTCCGTGGAGTTGACCAAGAATTCCGACGCGATGATCTCGGCGCTGCGCAAGATCGAGAACCGCGGCGAACTGGAGGGCGCAACCTCCGCGGTGATGGAAATGTGCGTCGACAACCCGCGCCAGGGCTTTTCAGACCTGTTCGCCACCCACCCTTCGGTGGAGTCCCGGGTGGCGGCGCTGGTGAAATTCGCCGGCGGCCGTGATCCAGGCCCGCTAGCGCTGCCGACAAAGCCCGACGCGAGCGACGCAGCCGCAGACGATTCGACCACAGACGCGCCGGCGCCGGGCGGCGATCCCGCCGCCGCCGAAACCGCGCCCCCCGGCGGCCCATGGAGCGACGCAACGATGCCGCGCGAAAAGCCGCGATTCCTGCGCGGGCCGTGGGGCAAGCGGGTGTGAAACCGGCCTGCCTGCCGCCACCACCTCGCATCTGAACGAATTTGTTGAGATTGCCGCCATCAGCGGGGCGGACAATTGAATTATCCCATGTTTCTGCCATGTTCGCGCCCAAAGCAGAGGCCTTGCACCGCGATGCGCGGTGGGGGATCAAACCGGGCCCGAAAAGGAATCTCATGGCGAAGCCAGCAGTCATCGTCGTAGGCGCAGACAAGGGCGGCGTGGGCAAGACCACGGTCTCGCGAACCTTGCTGGACTATTTCAACGCCAACAACATCCCGACCCGCGCCTTCGACACCGAGTCGCCGCGCGGCACCCTGAAGCGCTTCCATCCCGGCATCACCGAAATCGTCGACATGACGACGACGGCGGACCAGATGAAGATCTTCGATACGCTGAACACGGCGGCGCCGTCGGTGACCGTGATCGACGTCCGCGCCGGCCTGCTGTCGCCGGCGCTCGCGAGCTTGCGCGACATCGGCTTCCTCGACGCCGCGCGCTCCGGCCAGATCACCTTCGCGGTGTTCCATATTCTCGGCCCTTCGATCGCCTCGCTCGACGAGATCGCCGAGACCGCCAATTTCATGATCGGCGCGAAGTATTTCCTGGTGAAGAACTTCATCAACAACACCAGCTTCTTCGAGTGGGATCAGGCGACCTACAATTCGTACTTCCATCGCATCAAGGACGCGACCGAGCTGACGATCCCCAAGCTCAACGAAATGGCCTATGAGCAGGTCGAGGTGTCGTCGGTGCCGTTTCTCAAATTCGTCGCCAACAAGGGCGTCCAGGACGAGCCGGCGAACTACTCCTTCGTGCTGCGCGGCTATGTCCGGCACTGGCTCGCCAATGTGTGGAGCGAGTTCGACCGGATCAAGCTCACCGACCTCGTCGGCAAGGACAAGGGCGGCCGCAGCACCAATGTGGCGGAAGCCGACAGCGAGAAATAATCCGCTGCACAGCGGATTTTGGCTATATCGGATCGGAGCATTTTCGGTTCTGATTGAATCGGAATCGAAGCTCTGGTTGGTTTTGACGCGTCTTCTTTACGCTGACCGATACGCCATTCGCTCGAAAACACTTTGACATCTTCCGGCCGGGCGAATGGACGCCGGCCGGAAAGCCCGATCGACGCCAATGTCCCGCAGTCTGCACCGCACCCCGGTCTACATCATCTGTTCGCCGCGGCCGTTCGTCGGCAAGACCCTGATCGCGCGACTGCTCAGCGAATTCCTGCAGCTCGCGCGCGGCTCGGTGACGGCCTTCGACGTCAACGTCAAGGAGCCGTCGCTGCTCGACTATCTGCCGCAGCTGACCGAGACCGCGGAGGTCGACGACACGTTCGGCAAGATGCAGCTGATGGACCGGCTGATCATCGGCGACGGGCTTGCGAAGGTGATCGACCTCGGCTTCCACGCTTTCGACGAATTCTTCGGGACGTTCGCCGAGGTCGGCTTCATCAAGGAAGCCGCGCGGCAGCAGGTCGCGCCCGTCGTACTGTTCGTTCCCGACAGCGACCGCAATTCGGCGCGCGACTACGCCATGTTGCAGGAGATGATCCCGCCGCGGCAACTGATCGTCATCGACAACGAGCACGTGATGCACGGCGAGCTGCCGCGCGTGTTCGCGCAGGGCCGGGTAATCCGGATTCGCGCGCTACCGCCGTTTTTGAAGACGTATGTCGACCGGCTGAGCTTTTCCTTCACCGGCTATCTGCGCGCCGAGCCCGATGCCTCGACCGAGCTGAACCAGTGGATCCGGAAGAACTACACCAGCTTCCGCGATCTCGAACTGGAAATGACGCAAGCAAGGGCGTGACCCGCACGTCGCTGGAGAGGTCACCCTCCCCTGGAGGGGGAGGGTCGCTCGCGTAGCGAGCGGGGTGGGGTGGCGAAGAGTTCGACCGCCGTGCCCGCGGCTCACCCCTCCCCGTCCCGCATCCGCTACGCGGCTGCGTGCCGACCCTCCCCCTCAAGGGGAGGGTGAAGAGGCTCAGTGCCCGCCGAACTCGATCAAAGTGCGGACCGGGACGCCCATGGCGCGGATCTTGGCGGCGCCGCCGAGATCCGGCAGGTCGACGATGAAGCAGGCGGCGACCACTTCGGCGCCGAGCTGGCGCAACAGCTTGATCGCGCCTTCGGCGGTGCCGCCGGTGGCGATCAGGTCATCGACCAGGATCACCCGCTCGCCCGGCTTGACCGCATCGACATGGATTTCGATGTGGTCGGTGCCGTATTCGAGCGCGTATTCCATCGACACGCAGGTGTGCGGCAGCTTGCCCTTCTTGCGGATCGGCACGAAGCCGCTCGACACCTGATGCGCGACTGCGCCGCCGATGATGAAGCCGCGCGCCTCGATGCCGGCGACCTTGTCGACCTTCGAGCCGGCCCAGGGCTGCACCAATTCGTCGACGGCGCGGCGGAAGGCCCGCGGATCGCCCAGCAGCGTGGTGATGTCGCGGAAGACGATGCCGGGCTTGGGATAGTCCGGGATCGACCGGACACTGGCCTTGAGGTCGTGGGCGAGTTCAGGGGTCATCGGCGGCGGGTCTCTGTTGCGGGTGGCTCAATTCGTCATCGCAGGGCGGCCGAAGCAATCCGGCAATTCGGATAAGCGTCGCCGGGGGTGTTAGCAGCCCGCCCCCGGCGGCACACGTGTTTGGATCAATTTCTCGAAGGTCAGTTCGGCGGCAGGCCGAGGCGGAAGGCGTTTTCGACGATCCGCAGGCCCACCTGGCCGCCCAGCGACATCAGCGACTCCGGGTGGAACTGCACGCCGCCCACCGGAAGCGATTTGTGCTCGATCGCCATCGCGATGCCGTCCTCGGTCGAGGCGGTGACTTCGAGCGTGTCGGGCATGTCCTGCATCTCGACGAACAGCGAGTGATAGCGGCCGATCGTGATCTCGTTCGGGAGGCCGTTCATCAGCGTGCCGCCGCGCACCTGAATCCGCGACGGCCGGCCATGCGCCGGCTGCGCGAGATGGCCGAGATGGCCGCCAAAGTACTCACCGATCGCCTGAACGCCGAGGCAGACGCCGAAGATCGGCAGCTTCCGCGCCAGCGCGGCGTCGATCGTGGACTTGATCTTGAAGTCCTCCGGCCGGCCGGGGCCAGGCGACAGCACCAGCAGATCATAGGCATTGTCGGACAGCATCTTCTGCGCATGGATGTGGCGCACGACGCTGACCTGGGCGCCGACCTGGCGGAAGTAATCCGCCAGCATGTGGACGAAGCTGTCGTCATGATCGATCAGCAGCACCTTCTTGCCGGAGCCGGTGGCGTCCGGCGCGACCGCCGACAGCGGCTTCGGCGGATCGCCGCGCAGCGCCTGGAACAGCGCCGCGGCCTTGACCTGGCATTCCTTGTCCTCGGCGACCGGATCGGAATCGAACAGACAGGTCGCGCCGACACGGACCTCGGCGAGGCCGTCTTTCATGCGGATGGTGCGGATGGTCAGGCCGGTGTTGATCGAACCGTCGAAGCCGACGACCCCGAATGCGCCGGCGTACCAGCGCCGCGGCGTCCGCTCGTGATCCTCGACGAACTGCATCGCCCACAATTTCGGCGCGCCGGTCACCGTCACCGCCCAGGCGTGGGTCAGGAAGGCGTCGAGCGAGTCGAAGCCGGGCCGCAGCATCCCCTCGACGTGATCGACGGTGTGGAACAGTTTCGAGTAGGTCTCGATCTGGCGTCGCGCCAGAACCTTGATCGTGCCCGGTACGCAGACCCGCGCCTTGTCGTTGCGGTCGACGTCGGTGCACATGTTCAGCTCGAACTCGTCCTTCTCGGAGTTCAGGAGCTTCTGGATCTGCTCGGCGTCGGCGATGGCGTCGACACCGCGGGCGATGGTGCCGGAGATCGGGCAGGTCTCGACCCGGCGGCCGTCGGAGCGGACGAACATTTCCGGCGAGGCCGACACCAGGAATTCGCCGTCGCCGAGATTGAGGAGGCCGCCGTAAGGAGACGGGTTGATCCGGCACAGCCGCTTGAACACTTCGGCCGGAGAACGCTCGCACGGCTCGCCGAACAACTGCCCGGGCACCGCCTCGAACAGGTCGCCGCGGGCGAAGGATTCGCGCGCCGTCTCGACCACCTTGGCGTATTCGCCCGGCGCATGGTCGGCGAAGCCCTGCCGGCCGGTCTGGGTGTAAACGCTCTCGGCGGTCGCGGTCGACAGGCCCGAGCTGGACTTGCCTTTCCAGGCGAATTCATAGGCGATATTGACGCCGCGGCCGGTGGCGCGGTCGTAGGCCAGCAGGCGATCCGGCACATACAGCACGATGTCGCGCTGGTCGGCCTCGCGCGCACGTTTCTGCTTCAGATCCTCGATCTGAAACACCAGATCATAGGCGAAGGCGCCGTACAGCCCGAGCATCGGATCGGCCGGCGAGGCGAACGCCGCGACCAGCGCCCGCACCAGCGACATCGCGCTGGCGCGGCGGGTGCGCTGGTCCTCGTCCACCGGCGCCTCGCCGCGGACGATGTGGCCCCTGATCTTGGTCGCGCAGGCCTGCTCGACCACGACGCAGGGCTCTTCGAGCCGGTCGGACAGGAACGCGATCAGCACCTGGCCGCGTGCGTTCAGCGCCTCGATCGAAAACTGATCGGCGCGGGTAGTCAGCATCAGCGGCGGATCGGCGAAGCCGAAATCGAAGCTCTCGTAGCGCCCCGGCACCGTGGTGCCGGACGACAGCATCACGCCGCGGCGACGATCCAGCAGGTCGATCAGGTCATCGAGCGCCTGGCCGCCGGTGAAGGCCTCCACCGTGCGCGACACGCCAAGGCCCGCGGCGGTGGCGTGGTCGCTGTGCTTGGGTAGCGAGAAAACGGTCCTGTTCATGGCATCCTCTTAACTCAACTTGCCGGAGGAACGCCACACAGGACAAACGAAAGGCCGCCTCGCGTGGCGGCCTCGGGACGATTCAGAAAACGGAAAATCGCACGGCCACCTCTCAGGAGGTGCGCCACCAAAGACGGATCTGGGTCTGGCAGGATGACGTGCGCATGAGCGCAGAGCAGCATCCGGCGGGGGTGGAGTCAAGGGGACGGCTGGCGGGAGTTAGGCAGACTAAAGGACGAAGCCCTCTCCGCCACGGCCATGTGAGGCTTGCCTTGATCCGCTGCCAGTATCCTGAAGCAAGCCGGCCTCAAGGAGCGGCGCTGATGCGCTACGCGGTCGTGATCGAAAAAGCCGAGGGCAATTATTCGGCCTATGTGCCGGACCTGCCCGGCTGCGTCGCGACCGGCGAAACGGTGGCGGCGGTTGAAGCCGAAATCCGCGAGGCGATCCGGTTTCATATCGACGGGCTGAAGGACGACGGCCTGCCGGTGCCGGCGCCGACCAGCCTGGCGGAGTCCATCGAGACCTGAACATCTCAGCGCGGCAGGCACTCAAGCCGTCTCGGGCTTTCTTGCCACGATATATGGCCCGTGCGGGTTGTCGCCGAACACGCGTTCGTCGGCGATCTCGAAGCCGGCGTCGCGCAGGGTCTGGAGCAGCGCAGGCCTGGTCAGCGCCTGCGCGCGCGGGAACAGGCCGATGCTTCGCAGCACGAAGAACAGCGCGCGCAGCTTGAGCGACATGTCGGCGAAGCACCAGGTCTTGCTGATGAGCAGGCCGCCGGGCTTCAGATGGGCGTGAATCTGCGCCAGCGTGCCGGGCAGATCGCCGACCAGATGCAGCACCTGGAAGGCGCAGATCGCGTCGAACGGTCCGCCGTCGAAGGCGCTGTCGGCGTCGGCGAGGACGAAGCGCAGATTGCCCGGCGCCGGCTTGGCGCGAGCGATACGCAGCATCTCGGCCGAGAAATCGGTCGCGATCCATTCCGCCGCGTGCGGCGCGAGGCGGATCGCGGTCGATCCGGTGCCGCAGCCGATCTCCAGCACCCGGTCGGTCGGGCGCAGCCGGCCGGCGGCGTCGGCGAGCATCGCGGCGTAGGCGGCCGGGTCCTTGATCGGCCGCGCCGCATAGCGGTCGGCGACCTTGTCCCAGAATTTGACGTGGCGGGGCGCGGCCATCGCGGGTCGTTCCAGCCGGGCCGTCACAGATGCGGCTCGACGAGGGCGCGCAGATCGACCCGCGCCCGCATCCGCGTCGCCAGCATGTAGATGCCGCCGAACTTGCGCTGCAGAAACAACGTGTCCATCGGCGGAATCCGGAAATGCGCGTGGTCTGCGGCCATCGCCATGCCGGCTTCGCGCATCCGGATCGCGAGGTCGCTGGCGCCGAAATCGAACGGCCCATCCTGCCGCAGCGGTTGCAGCGACATCTCGAAGATCTCGAGCATCGCCTGTTCCAGCCGGGCAGGCGTGTTGCCGGCCAGAAAACCGATCTCGCGCGCGGCGGCGCGAACGCCCGGACGGTCGCCGGCCAGTCCTGCGCGCAACAGCCGCCGGTAGAGGTCGGCGAAATCAGCCGGAAAGGCGCGGGTGGCGCCGAAGTCGAGCAGCATCACCTGCCCGGTCGCCGGCACATAACGATAATTGGCGAAGTTCGGATCGGTCTGCATCAGGCGGAATTCGAACAGCTCGCGGAAAATCAGGCCGATCATCAGCGTCATCACCCGGTCGCGCTCCGCCTGCGGCGCGTCGGCGAGGCTGTCAATCGGTCCGCCCTCGACGTAACTCATCGCCAGCACGTTCGGCGTCGTCAGGTCGGCGTGCAACTCGGGCACGCGGAATTCGGGCCGGTCGGCGAGCAGCGCGCCGAATTGCGACAGGCAGCGGCCTTCCCGTTCGTAGTCGGCCTCCTCGTGCAACTGCCGCTTGGCCTCGGCGATCATCGGCGCAACGTCGACGCCCCTGGGCACCAGCCCGGCCATGCGCATCAGCGAGGCGACGTTGTTGACGTCGGAATCGATGCTGCGGCGGACGCCGGGGTATTGCAGCTTGATCGCCAGATCGCGGCCGTCTGTGGTCCGCACCCGGTGGACCTGGCCGATCGAGGCCGCGGCGACGGGGTGGGCGTCGAACACCTCGAACCGGCGCTGCCAATGCGGCCCCCAGGCCTCGGTCAGCACCCGTCGCAACTGCGCGACCGGCATGTGATGCGCTTCCGAGCGCAGACGGCCGAGGATTTCGGCCAGTTCAGGCGGCAGCATGTCGCCGGCATCCATCGAGATCAGCTGGCCGACCTTCATTGCCGCGCCGCGCATCTGCGCCAGCCTGTCGGCGACCTTGATGGCGTTGGCGGGCGTGAGCAGCAGATCTTCGATCCGCGGGCGCTGGCCGCGCGCGAGCTGCCCCGCCACCTCGGCGGCGACATTGCCCGCGATCGACGAGGCCAGTCCGCCCAATTTCGCCAGCCGCGACAGCCGCGAACTCGGCACGGCCAACGCTCTCCTCTCGAAGGCGGTCCTCTCGATCTTCCGATGCGGCACGGGGGCTTCCTTCGCGGCAGGCAGAGTGAAGATGGCGCGGAACGGAGCCAAAACCAGTCCCCATAACCGCATACCCCGTTTCTGCCGACGCGGCCGCGCCGTCTGTGACGATGTCACCCCCGCCGTCACAGAGCGGAACGCGCGGGGGCGATAGCTTGGTTGCCACTCACGGGACAAAAGGTGCGGAACGCTCGCGCCGCTGCGGCGTTCAACTTGCGCATGCCGGGTGACAACCGGCCGTAACAGGGAATTGGCGGACGCAGCTCATTTTGCCGGTTTCTGGCTGCGACATCAACGTATCGGTACGCGCTGACGCCTAACCTGTTCCCGGCATGCATCCCCTGATTTGAGCCACCCCAGCCGGGGGATATCGGTGATACACGTCGCCGATCATCTTGACGCCGAAATCGGACAAAAATTTCGCCTCAATCCCGGAGCCGGTAGTCGATTGAGACAGACAGCAACCGGGGTTGAGCCGTGGGTAACCGACTGGACTGGCAGATCGAACAGATCGTCGCGGAGAGCGATGGCAGCCTCCACGACGCGCTCCGCGCGCTGATGCAGGTGAACGAGCGGCTGGAAGCGGAGCTGGAGCGGCTGCGCTCCGCCGCGGTGTGCGGGCATTTATGCACCGACGGGCAGTCGCTCCACTAGATGTTCTGACGCGTTGTCGTCACGCGAACCGTTTTCCACTTCGCTCGAAAACGCTCCAATTCTCTTCCGCTGTATTCATCGACTGATACAACTTCGAAGCGAGCCGCGATCCGGTCCGCCCGGAGACGCTCAGGACTTCTTCAGAAATTCCGTCCGCAGCACCAGGCCCTTGATCTTGTCGGTGCGGCCTTCGATCTCGTCCTCGTTGTCGGTGAGGCGAATGCCGCGGATCACCGTGCCGCGCTTCAGCACGGTGGACGAACCCTTCAGCTTCAGATCCTTGATGAGGGTGACGTTGTCGCCGTCGGCGAGCAGCGCGCCGTTGCTGTCCCTGACCTTGATATCCATGCGGTGCCTCTTCGAGCAGACTGCGCGATGCGCGGTTGCGCCATCAAGCAGGGATGCGGTGCGGTAGCAATGATCAGGCTCAGTGCCGGACCAAAAAAAGCGGCGCGGATCGCTCCGCGCCGCGTCGATTCCGAGGATCAGAACTTGTAGGTGATGCCGGTGCCGATCAGCCACGGATCGAGATTGACCTTGCCGGTCACCGGCACGTTGCCGGCCAGCGTGCCGTTCCACTCCGGACGCAACCAGATCTTCTTGACGTCGACGTTCCAGCCCCAATGCTTGTCGAACATGTAGTCGAAGCCGATCTGCGCCACCGGGGCGAAGCTGTCCTTGAGGTGGCTGTCGGTGACGACGCCGCCCGCCGCGCTCTGGCTGAAGAAGAACGTGTAGTTCACGCCGGCGCCGATATAGGGCTTGAACGCGCCGAACTCGGTGAAGTGATATTGCAGCGTCAGCGTCGGCGGCAGCAGCCACGACTTGCCGACGTCGATCCCGGTGAGCGTGCCCGCGCCCGAGACGCTGTGCCGGGTGACGCCGAGGATCAGTTCGGCGGCGATGTTCCTGTTGAAGAAGTATGAAATGTCGAGTTCGGGCACCAGCGCGTCCGAGGTCTTCAGCGACGAGCCGGCGATCTGGTCGACGTAACCGGAATCCCGCGGGACCACGCCAAGCACGCGCAGGCGGATCATCCACGGATTCCATTCGTCCACCACCGGCGCCTTGTACACCGGGCGGGCGGCGAGATCGGCGGCGACGGCGTTGGCCGGCAGGCCGTTCAATGCCGCCGCCATCCCCAGCGCCGACACGACAGTCAGAAACTTGGTCATAGTGCCCCTTTGAATGTCAGTCGCGTGAGCACCCGCACACGCTTGCGGTGCACCAATGCCGCCGATGGTCGGCAACGTTTGATCCAAATCAAACGGCGGCGCAGCCCGCGGCAGGCTGTCGCGGAGCGTGACCCGCAAGACACAAATTCTCAGGGAGTTCGCAACTGACCCCGTCGTCCGACGGACAGGAATGAGCCGGGTCGCGCGCCACGACCCTGCTCTAGGGCCGGCTCGGGTTGCTCATCATGTACTCGCCGAGATTGCGCTGGGCGCGATTGTCGCGGGTGACGGCGTTGGAGCGCTGGACATCGCGATCCCTGCGGCAGGCGACGTAGCCCGGCGAACCGGCCGCGACGCCGGTCGCACGGCAGAACGCATCGTCGTCGGCGAGATCCGCCGGCGCCTCGCTGCGATGACTGCAGGCGGCGAGCGTGAGGGCGACAAGGGTCAGCGCGAGAAGCTTCATTGTGAACGGCGGCATCGATATTCCCGATATCGTCATTCCGGGATGCGCCCCTTGGGACGCAGGCCCGGAATCCATCTCCCCTGGCGGTGGTTATCGATTCCGGGTTCGCCGCTGCGCGGCGCCCCGGAATGGCCATGGCAAGGGTCGATGCCTGTTTAGCCCGGATTGCGGACTTTGTAAGTCCGCAATCCCGGGTCCGGGACCAGCGTCAGCTATGGTTCTTCAGCGCGGTGCTGATGTCGTCGAGCGCGGTCGGGTCCTCGATGGTGGCGGGCATCGCCCATTCGTCGCCGTCGGCGATCTTCTTGATGGTGCCGCGCAGGATCTTGCCGGAGCGGGTCTTGGGCAGCCGCGGCACGGTGATCGCCAGCTTGAAGGCCGCGACCGGGCCGAGCTTGTCGCGCACCAGCTTGACGATCTCCTTCTCGATCTCGGCGTGATCGCGGGTGACGCCGCTCTTCAGCACGATCAGACCGCAGGGCACCTCGCCCTTGATCGTATCGTTGATGCCGAGCACGGCGCATTCGGCGACGTCCGGATGCGAGGCCAGGATTTCCTCCATGCCGCCGGTCGATAGCCGGTGGCCGGCGACGTTGATGATGTCGTCGGTGCGGCCCATCACGAAGACGTAGCCGTCCTCGTCCATGTAGCCGGCGTCGGAGGTCTTGTAGAAGCCGGGATAGTCGGCGAAGTAGCTTTCGCGGCAGCGCTCGTCCTGCTGCCACAGCGTCGGCAGACAGCCGGGCGGCAGCGGCAGCTTGATCACGATCGAGCCCATCGTGCCGGCGGGCAGCGGCCGGGCGCCCTCGTCGACCACCTGAACGTTGTAGCCCGGCATCGGCACCGTCGGCGAGCCGTGCTTGACCGGCAGAAGGCCGAGGCCGACCGGGTTGCCGGCGATGCACCAGCCGGTTTCGGTCTGCCACCAGTGATCGATCACCGGCACCTTGAGCTGCTGCTCGGCCCATTCCACCGTCGGCGGGTCGGCGCGTTCGCCGGCCAGGAACAGCGTGCGCAGCTTCGACAGATCGTATTTGCGGATGAAGCTGCCTTCGGGATCGTCCTTGCGGATGGCGCGGAACGCGGTCGGCGCCGTGAACAGCGCCACCGCGCCGTGCTCGGAAATCACCCGCCAGAACGCGCCGGCGTCGGGGGTGCCGACCGGCTTGCCTTCATACATGATCGAGGTCGCGCCGTGGAGCAGCGGGCCGTAGATGATGTAGCTGTGGCCGACCACCCAGCCGATGTCGGACGCGCACCACCACACCTCGCCGGGTTTGACGCCGTAGAGGTTCTCCATCGTCCATTTCAGCGCGACGAGATGACCGCCATTGTCGCGCACCACGCCCTTCGGCTTGCCGGTGGTGCCCGAGGTGTAGAGGATGTACAGCGGATCGGTGGCGTCGACCGCGACGCAATCGGCCTTCTTGTCGGCCGCCAGCGCCTCGGAGCGCAGTTTGGCCCAATCATGATCGCGGCCTTCGATCAGCTCGCAATCCTGCTGCGGCCGCGCCAGGATGATGCAGGCGTCGGGCTTGGCGGTGGATAGTTTGATCGCTTCGTCGAGCAGCGGCTTGTACTTGACGATGCGGCCGGGCTCGATGCCGCAGCTCGCCGACAGGATCAGCTTCGGCTTGGCGTCGTCGATGCGGGTGGCGAGTTCCTTGGCCGCGAAGCCGCCGAACACCACCGAATGCACCGCGCCGATGCGGGCGCAGGCCAGCATCGCCACCATCGATTCCGGCACCATCGGCATATAGAGGATGACGCGGTCGCCCTTGGCGACGCCGAAATCCTGCATCACCGCGGCCAGCGCCTGCACTTCGCGCAACATCTCCGCATAAGTGAACTGGCTGATGCTGCCGGTCAGCGGCGAATCGTGGATCAGCGCGACCTGGTCGGCCCGGCCGTTGGCGACATGGCGGTCGAGCGCATTGTAGCAGGTGTTGACCTTGGCGCCGGCGAACCAGCGGCCGTACAGCCCCTGCGAGCGATCGAACACCTTCGTGGCGGGCTCGATCCAGTCGATCTCGCGCGCGGCCTCGGCCCAAAAGCCCTCGGGATCGGCGAGCGAACGGGCATGAACCTCGTGGTAACGGCTCTTGTCATGGCTATTCATGGCGTCACGCTCCCATCGGTCTCAGGCGGTTTGCCCGCCATGTCGAGCTTTTAGCCGGGGCTGGCAACCCCGCCTTTGTTCCTAATCAACAGCGGCGGCGCGCCCGGCCTTGGCCGGACGGCATTCTGGCCCGACGCGCCCGGGTTTCAAGGCCAAACCGGACAGTTTCGGCGTCAGTACCCATCGATACCTGTCAGTTGTCGCCGCCGCGCCTTCATCGCCGCGCGTAGGTCGTAGCCGGGCCGACCGAACGACGCGTTGCGGGCGGCGACGAATTGCTCATGCGCGCGGGTCAGCGCCCGCAGTTCGGCGGGCTTCGCCGTCGCATTGTCCTGCAGCACGCGGATGTAGATCGCGTTGATCTCGCGGTCGAGATTGGCGAGTTCGCGATCCCCGCAGATCGCTTTTTCCACCGCTCGGCGGGCGCGGCGGCAATCGAAACTCGGTTTGCCGTCGACCGCCTTCTGCGCGCCGAGCCGTTCCAGTTCCATCGCCAGCGCCTTGTGGTTGGCGCGGGCGGCGGCGTGATCCGGCTGCAGCTTCAAGGCCGCGGCAAAATCCGCCAGGGCCTTGGGGCGGTCGCCCTTGCCGAGCCACAGCTCGCCGCGGGCATTGAGACCATCCGGCAGCTTCGGTTCAAGCCGTAGCGCGTCGTCATAGTCGCCGATCGCGCGATCGACCTGCTGCTTGCGGGCCAGCGCGCCGGCGCGCGCGATCAGCGCCTTGATGCGATCGTCCCGCTCGGTCTTGTGGCTGGCGATCAGCCGGCCGCACAACGCGATCGCGCGATCGTCGTCATCCAGCTTCGCCGCAGCGGAAAGGCACGGAGCCGGGTCGACGGTTGGATCGTCGAGCGCGTCGGGCGTGGTGGCGAAGGCCGGCGCGGCGGCAAGCAGCGCAACAGCAAGCAGAAGGCTGGTTGCGGGCAAACCGCTCATGGATCGAGTAGTCCTGAATTCCGACATGCGACTCGTCATCCAGAGATGCGCACACAATTGCGTACGCCTCGAAGGATGAACCGCGTCAATCTGTTTCCATCCTTCGAGGCTGCTGCACTCGCAACTCAGGATGGCGGCCGACGCCGATCATCTCAATTCACCTTGAGCGTCAGGCCGCCGTCGACCACCAGTTCGAGGCCGGTGACGTATCTCGACTCGTCGCCGGCGAGGAACAGAGCGGCGTTGGCGACGTCCCAGGCTTCACCCATGTGTCCCATCGGCACCTGCTCGTCGCGCGCACGCCACATCGCCTCGACGTCGCCGCCGGCGTAGCTCGCAGCGAGGCCCGCGGAATGCGCGACCATCGGCGTCTTCATCAGGCCGGGCAGGATGCAGTTCACCCGGATGTGGTCGCGGGCGTACTCCACCGCGGTGGTGCGGGTCATCGCGTTCATCGCCGCCTTCGACGCCGCATAGCTGACATACGAGATGCCGAGATGCCGGATCGAGGCGATCGACGAGATGTTGATGATCGAGCCGCCGCCCTGGCGCTGCATGATCGGGATCACATGCTTCATCGCCAGGAAGGCGCTCTTGAGATTGACCGCGAACACCCGGTCCCACTCCGCCTCGGAAATCTCGACCACGCCGCCGGTTTCGGCGATGCCGACATTGTTGTCGAGCACGTCGATCCGGCCGTAAGCCGCCATACAGGCATGGATCATCGCCTCGACGTCGACGGCACGCGACACATCGGCGGCGAAAGCCGCGGCGCGGCCGCCGGTGCCGGTGATCAGGCTGGCGGTTTCCTCCGCCGCTTCGGCGTTGCGGTCGACGCAGAACACCTGGGCGCCCTCGCGCGCAAAGGTCACCGCGGTCGCCTTGCCATTGCCCCAGCCCGGTCCGATCGAGCCGGCGCCGACCACCAATGCGGTCTTGCCTTGCAGTCGTGGCATTGCGTGTTCTCTCTCGTCATTACATCGTCGGCGCTTTGTAGCCTGCACGACGCGAAGCGCAATCCGGAGACTGGCCGTCATTCCGATTCCGGATTCTCGCTGCGCTGCATCCGGATGATCTATTCAGGGATCGCACGCGCTCAGCGTGGTCGGGTGCGGGCCGATGTCGTGCCCGATGATCTCCGACAGCGTGCGGCACGCGTCGGCGCTGCACAGCCGCCATTCGCCGGCGAGGCCGGAATTGCCGAGCACCACTTCGCGCAACGGGTTTCGCGGCGGCGACCATTGAAACCAGCCACCCACGAGGCGCGCCTCCGGCGGCGGCTCCATGCCGGCGCCGGCGCCCTTGACGCGCGCCTGCACCAGTTCGAGCCCCTGCTTGGTGACGCGCCAGTCTTCCTGCCACGCGGTCTGCTCGATCGAATGCGTCCAGGCCAGCGTGAAGCTCGCGAGCGCCAGCGTCTTCACAACGCCCGCGGACGCGAGGCAGAGACTCACGCCGCGGCGACCGCGTTGCGCGGCCGCTGCCGCCATTGCCACACCACGACCAGCGCCGCGACGATGAAGCCGAAATAGTCGCTATAGGGAAACTCGCCGAGCAGACAGATGCTGGCGGCGAAGGCGACGACGCGCTCGATCACCGTCATCCGCGTGTACAGGAAGCCGATCGCGACCATGCCGAACAGCGCGATCGCGACCAGCGCCTTCACGGTGGCATAGACCACCGCGCCATAGAAGCCGAGTTCGGCCGCCATCGGATCGCCGGGCTGCAGCATCAGCGCCGGCGAATACACCGCGATGAACGGGATGACGTAGCCGGCGAGCGCGATCCGCATCGCCTCCCAGCCGATCTTGTCGGGATTCTCGCGGGCGATCGGCGCCGCCGCCAGCGCCGCCAGGGCGACCGGCGGCGACAGGTCCGCCATGATGCCGTAGTAGAACGCGAACATGTGGCTGACGATCAGCGGCACGCCGAGCTTGGCCAGCGCCGGCGCGGCCAGCGCCGCGGTGATGATGTAGGTCGGGATCGTCGGGATGCCGGTGCCGAGCAGGATCGACAGCAGCATCGTCATGATCAGCGCCAGGAACAGGCTCTTCTCGCCGAGCCCGATCACCCAGCCGCCGAAAATGGTGCCGACGCCGGTCTGGGTCATCATGCCGATGATGGTGCCGACGATGGCGCAGGCCATGCCGACGGTGAGCGCCGATTTGGCGCTGTCGGCGAGCGAATCGCGGCACGCCGCCAGGGTGGCACGGCCGCCACGCGTGACCGCCGTGATCGCAATCAGCGCGGCGACGATCAGGACGATCCGCATGATGTCGAGCCCATTATGCGACACTGCGCCGACCACAAGCGCCAGCCCGATCCAGAACACGTAGCGCAGCACCTGGCTGGAGAAGCCGTGCACGATGCTGGCGCCGAGGATCAGCGTCACCGTCAGCGCCAGGCCCATCGAGCCGGCATAGAGCGGCGTGAAGCCCTCGAACAGCATGAACACCAGCGCGACGAGCGGCAGGACAAGGTACCAGCGATTGACCACCGCCCGCCAGGCGCTCGGGATTTCCGACTTCTTCATCCCGACCAGCCCGTGCTTGCCGGCCTCGAGATGCACCATCCAGAACGCCGAGGCGAAGTACAGGAATGCCGGGATCACCGCGGCCTTGACGATCACCGAATAGTCGACGCCGAGCGTCTCGGCCATGATGAAGGCGACCGCGCCCATCACCGGCGGCATGATCTGCCCGCCCATCGAGGCGGTGGCCTCGACGCCGGCGGCGAAGGCGCGGCGATAGCCGAACTTGATCATCAGCGGAATGGTGAACTGGCCGACGGTGACGACATTCGCCACGCCGGAGCCGGAGATCGTGCCCATCATGCCCGAGGCGAACACCGCGACCTTGGCCGGGCCGCCGCGGCTGCGACCGAACAGGCCGAGCGACACGTCGGTGAACAACTGGATCATGCCGGCCCGCTCGAGGAACGAGCCGAACAGGATGAACAGGAAAATATAGGTCGCCGACACGTAGATCGGCACACCATAGAAGCCCTCGGTGCCGAACGACAGATGGGTGACGACCTGGTCGAAATCATAGCCGCGGTGGTTCAATGGCGCCGGCAGATACTGGCCGAAGAACCAGTACACCAGACAGACACCGCACATGATCGGCAGCGCCGAGCCCATCAGCCGCCGCGTGCCCTCGAAAATCAGCACTGCGAGCAGCGTCCCGACGACGAGATCAAGCTGGGTGGGATCGCCGTCGCGCGCGATCAGGTCGGCGTAGAAGAACCATTGATACAGCCCGCACAGGAATCCGAGCGCGCCGACCAGCCAGGCGAAAACGCGGCCCAAATCAGTACGCGCGGTGAAATTGCCGAGCAGGCCGAAGGTGAGCAGGATCAGGAAGCCGACATGCACGCCGCGCACGACCTGGCTCGGCAGCACGTTCCACGCCGCGATCACCAGTTGGAAGGTCGCGAACGCGATCGCCACCATGTACGCCAGATGGCTCCAGCCGCGCGGGCCGAACCCCGCCGGAAAGCCGTGCTCGAAATTGTCGAACTCGACCTTGACCGGTGCCGGCCCGTGTTCGACCGTGGCTTCTGGCTGCAACATCGATGACCGTCCCGCCGCGTGGTCTGTTATGTGGTTCGTTCCCGAACGTCATGCGCGGGCTGGACCCGCGCATCCATCGCCTTTCGAAATAAGATGGATGGCCGGGTCAAGCCCGGCCATGACACCGTTTTTTTTGCGAGCTTGGCCTACTTCAGCACGCCCTTTTCCTTGAAGTACTTGATGGCGCCGGGGTGCAACGGAACCGGGCTGTCGGTGGCGGCGGTCTCGAGCTTGATGCCCTTGCCGGCGGAGTGAGCGCTGGCGAGTTCCGGGAGCGCGTCATAGACCAGCTTGGTCATCTGATAAGCGAGGTCGTCGGACACCGCGCTGCTGGTGACGAGATAGTGCACCACCGCTGCGGTCGGGACGTCCTTGTCCTGGCCCTTATAGGTGCCGGCCGGGATCGTCTCGGCGATGAACGGCGGGCCGATCTTGTCGACGATCTCCTTCGGCACCGACACCACATTGACTTCGGACGAATTGCTGAGATCCTTCAGCGAAGCGACGCCGAGGCCGGCCGACTGCAGCGTGGCGGCGAGTTGGCGATTTTTCATCAGGTCGACGGATTCGGCAAACGGCAGATACTCGACCTTGCCGAGATCCTTGTACTCCATTCCGGCGGCCTTCAGGATCGCGCGCGAATTCAGCTCGGTGCCGGACTTCGGCGCGCCGACCGACAGGCTCTTGCCCTTGAGATCGGCAAGCGTCTTGATCCCGGACTCCGCGGTCGAAACGATCTGGATGTAGTTCGGATAGATCGCGCCGATCACCCGCAGCTTGTCGAGCTTGGCCTTGAAGCCGGCTTCGGCGTCACCGTCCCATGCGGCCTTGAGCGAGTCGCCGAGGGTGAAGGCGATCTCGCCGCGGCCCTGCTGCAGCAGATTCAAATTCTCGACCGACGCCTTGGTGGCCTGGACCTGAGATTTCACATTGGGGATCTTCTCGCCGTAAATTTTCGCGATCGCGACGCCGAGCGGGTAATACACGCCCGAGGTTCCGCCGGTCAGCACGTTGACGAATTGCTGGGCGTGGGCCAACGGCGCCGACACCGACAGGACCGCGGCCGACGCCACGGCAATGCCCAAAAATCTGGCCTTCATGAGCGAGTTTCTCCCCTTGGTTGTTTGTCGAGGAAACTGAACGGGCGAGACGCCGCGGTCAACCCGTCAAATCGGCGGCGACGCGACAGCGCCGGAACAACCGCCCTGCCTGAAGGTTTGCTGGCGTATTCTCCTTGTTCCCGCCCGAGGTTCGCTTGCCCCTGCAGCAGACGCCCGGCCAGCAACGGTCGCTCGACGCCCTGAACTTCTTCCTGGCCGACGTCCGCGACGGGCTCGGGCCCTATCTGGCGATCTATCTGCTGTCGGTTCAGCACTGGAATGAGGCCTCGATCGGACTGGTGATGACGGTTGCCGCGATGGCTGGGATCGCCGCTCAGACGCCGGCCGGGGCGCTGATCGACCGCTCTACGGCCAAGCGCGGCCTGCTGATCGCCGCCGCGATCGCGGTGACGCTGGCGTCGGTAACGCTGCCGCTGTTGCAGAGCTTCGAAGCCGTCGCGGCGACCCAGGCACTTGCAGGCGCCGCCGGCGCGATCTTCGCGCCCGCGGTCGCGGCGGTGACACTCGGGATCGTCGGGCCCCGCGCCTTCGCCCGCCGCACCGGGCGCAACGAGGCGTTCAATCACGCAGGCAATGCGGTGGCGGCGACGCTGGCGGGGGTATCTGCCTATTTTTTCGGTCCGGTGGTGGTGTTCTGGCTGATGTCGGCGATGGCCGTCGCCAGCATTTTCGCGACGCTGTCGATCCCGGCGAAAGCGATCGACGATCAGGTCGCGCGCGGTCTCGCCTCGATCGGCGGACTGGACGCAGGCCCGCCAGTTCCCGACCAGCGCCACGACCAGCCCTCGGGTTTCAAAGTGCTGATCACCTGCCGTCCGCTGCTGATCTTCGCGGCGGCGACCGTGCTGTTTCACTTCGCCAATGCCGCGATGCTGCCGCTGGTCGGGCAGAAGCTCACGCTGGTGAACAGGGAGATCGGCACCACCCTGATGTCGGTGTGCATCGTCGCGGCGCAGATCGTGATGGTGCCGGTGGCGATGCTGGTCGGGCACAAGGCCGATGTCTGGGGCCGCAAGCCGATCTTTGCGGTGGCGCTGGGCGTGCTGGCGCTGCGCGGCGCGCTGTATCCGTTGTCCGACAATCCGTTCTGGCTGGTCGGGGTGCAGATGCTCGACGGCGTCGGGGCCGGCATCTTCGGTGCGCTGTTTCCGCTGGTGGTGGCCGACCTCACCCGCGGCACCGGTCATTTCAATATCAGCCAGGGCGCGATCGCCACCGCTACCGGGATCGGCGGCGCGCTGTCGACCGCCGTCGCGGGGCTGATCGTGGTCACGGCCGGCTACAGCGCTGCATTCCTCACCCTCGCTGCGATCGCGGCGCTCGGGCTGGTGCTATTCGTCGTCCTGATGCCCGAGACCCGCCAGACCGGGCTGCCTGCGATCGGACTGGCCCCGGGCATGCCGGCTGAGTAGGTTGTCGCCGCGGGTTCACGTGGCTACGCTAGCTTGCCGCTCCTCAAATCCGCCAATGCGTTTCATCGGCGGGCAACTGTTTTCCGATCGGTCTGTCGATGTCCCGTCAACCACTGCGCTCCGGCCTGTCGTTCGACCGTCGCACGCTGCTGCGCGGCGCGATCGGCGCCGGCCTGGCAGGCACGCTGCCATCCATCAGCGGCGCGGCGGCGCGGACGTCGTTCAAGTCCGACCCGTTCACGCTTGGAATAGCTTCGGGCGATCCGGCGCCGGACGGCTTCGTGCTGTGGACCCGGCTCGCACCGGAACCGCTTGAAGCGCGCGGCGGCATGACCGCGCACCCGGTCGAAGTGACGGTCGAGATCGCCCACGACCCTGCGATGTCCAGGATTCTTCGCACCGATAAGGCGATCGCGCATCTCGAACTGGCTCATTCGGTGCACGTCGAGGTCGAAGGGCTGTCGCCCGCGCGCGATTACTTCTACCGTTTTCGTGCCGGCGACGCCGAGAGCCCGATCGGCCGCGCCCGCACCCTGCCGCCGCCGGACGCCACACCGGCGCAGCTCCGCTTCGTGGCGGCGGGCTGCCAGCGATGGGAAGGCGGCTACTACACCGCCTGGCGCGCGATCGCCGACGATCAGCTCGACTTCGTGTTCCACTATGGCGACTACATCTACGAATACGCCTTCGCCGCGCGTGACAAGGACGACAGGCCGAATCCGCGCACGATGCCGCCGGACTTCCCGGCCTGCTTCACCTTGACCGACTATCGGCGCCGTTACGCGCTTTACAAGGGCGACCCGGATCTGCAGGCGGCGCACGCTTCCTGTCCGTTCCTGTCGAGCTTCGACGACCACGAGATCGCCAACAACTGGGCGAGCGACAGCGACCCGAAACAGACGCCGGCCGCGGCCTTCCTGTTTCGCCGCGCGATGGCGCTGCAGGCCTGGTACGAACACATGCCGGTGCGCCGCGCACTGATCCCGCGCGGCCCGGACGTGCTCGCCTATCGCGGCTTCCGGATCGGCACGCTCGCCGATATCGCCGTGCTCGACACCAGGCAATATCGCTCGCGCCAGCCCTGCGGCGACGGCTTCCGTGCCCATTGCGATGACGTCGATGCAGCTGATCGCACCATGCTCGGCGCCGCGCAGGAGCGATGGCTGGCGGAGCGGCTGAAGCGGAGCAAGACGGTGTGGCAGGTACTGGCGCAGCAGGTACTGTTCGCGCAGTTCGACTGGCGCGGCTTCCCGTGGGCGAAGCAGACCGACGGGCCGCTGCTCGACATGGACACCTGGAACGGCGCCGATGCGGCGCGCGACCGGGTGATGGCGATGCTCGCGGAGGCCAATCCGTCCAACCCGGTGGTGCTGACCGGCGACCTGCACCGCGCGCTCGCGTTCGAGCTGCGGCGCGACTGGCGCGATCCGAACTCGCCGCGCATCGGCGTCGAGTTCGTGTCGAGTTCGATCTCGTCGCCCGGCGACGGCCCGGCGACTGGGGACAATCTGGCGACGATGTACAAGAACAACCCGAACCTGAAATTCTTCAGCGACCAGCGTGGCTACACCCGCCACGAGGTGACCCGAAGCCGATGGCAGGCCGATGTCCGGGTCGTCGACGACATCACCGCCAGGGGTCAGCCGATCAGAACCGCACGAACCCTGCTGGTCGAAGCCGGGCGGCCCGGGCTGCTCGGCAACTGACGCCGACCCCGGGAACGCCGGCGCCGCGACCGTAGCGCACTGGCCACGCAGCAACCGAGCGCGTAGTCTGACGCCCGCACTGGCCCGCAAGAGGCTGGTCGGACCGGGAGACCGCCAGACATGACCGCTCGACAGCGCGCAACGCTTGCGTACGCCGCAGCCGACGGCAGACACCCGCCCGCCGACGATTTCATCCCGAACTGCTCGCCCCCCGAGCGCTCCTGGCGCGATCGCGACCATGGGCCTCGCGCTGCCGCGCCGCCCCGCTCCGGCGCAGACCTGCCGCTATTGCTTGCACGTATCCAGCGCCGGCGCGTTTGCACGCCGGCGTGTCGTTGTCGTCCGAACTCTTTCAACCAAAGGAAGCTTGCATGCCATCCTCGACCCGTTCGCCGTTTCGCCCGAGCCGTCGCAGCGTGCTGCGCGCCGCCGCCGCGCTCGGAGCCCTGCCGCTGCTGCCGCGCCTCGCACAGGCTGATACCTGGCCGAGCCGGCCGGTCAAGTTCGTCGTGCCGTTCGCGGCCGGCGGCACCACCGACATTCTGGCGCGGCTGGTGGCGCAGACGCTGTCCGAGGAATACGGCCAGCAATTCGTGGTGGAGAACAAGGCCGGCGCGGGCGGCAACATCGCCGCCGATTTCGTCGCCAAGGCGGAGCCCGACGGCTACACCTTCATCGTCGGCACGCCGGGCACCCACGCGATCAATCAGTTCGTGTTCAAGTCGCTGAGCTACGATCAGGTCAAGGATATCGCGCCGGTGATCATCATCGCCAAGGTGCCGAACCTGTGCTCGGTGACCAATTCGCTGCCGGTCAAGAGCGTCGCCGAACTGATCGCCTACGCCAAGGAGAAGCCGGGCGAACTGTTCTACGGCACGCCGGGGCTCGGCTCGACCGCGCACGTCTCGACCGAGCTGTTCAAATCGTTGACCGGCGTGCAGATGACCCACGTGCCGTATAAGGGCTCCGCGCCGATGCTGACCGATCTGATCGCCGGGCGCGTGCATCTCACGATCGACAATCTGCCGGCCTCGCAGCCGCACGCCGACGCCGGCTCGATCCGTCCGCTCGCGGTCTCCACCGCGACGCGCTGGCCGCTGCTGCCGGATCTGCCGACCATCGCCGAAGCCGGCGTGCCGGGCTACGACGCCGCCGCCTGGTTCACGATCGGCGCGCCGGCGAAGACCTCTCCGGCGATCATCGCGAAGCTCAACGCCAGCGTCGAGAAATTCATCAAGACCGAAGGCGGGACCGCGCGGATGCGCAAGCTCGGCGCCGATCCGGTGGGCGGCTCGCCGGAGGACATGCAGCGCTACGTGCTCGCCGAAATCGAGAAATGGCGCAAGGTCGCGAAGTTCGCCAAGATCGACCCGCAATAGCCTGCCGCGAGACGCACCGCGCCCACGCGGCCGATCCACGGCCGCGGAGGCACACTGCGCCGCTATTCGAGAACGTTGCAGCGGTGTGGCGGGCTTGTGCCGAACACACTCGGTACTCAGCCGCGTGTTCCAGATCATCGCAATTTAAATCACTATCGCGGGTTTAACCCTACCCGGGACTTCATGTGGGTTGCAGAACAATTCCACAATTCGAACGCGTTCCAACACCTAAAACTGAGCGGGTAACGGGGGGGCGTGACGATGACGATGACTACAATCGATAGACAGGAACGCGCGGCGCCGGGGGCCTTCGGCCGCCGGAAAGTGTCGCCGCGCGCCTGTATCATCGATGGCAAGCCGCATTTGCGCGCCTTTCTCGCCGATGCGCTGGACGAGCTGCGGTTCGTCACCAGCGAATGCAGCGGTGTCGATGAACTGGCGGCGGTCGTCGGCGAGCAACAGCCGGACATCTTGGTGATCGGCTCCTCGATCGGCGGCGTCGAGGCGGCACGCATTCTCGACGTGGCGTGCGACGCCGGCTTCGATGGCAGCGTGATGCTGATCTCCGCCCGCGAAACGATCGCGCTCCGCGCCATCCTGCATCACGGACTCGAGCGTCACCTGACGATGCTGCCGCCGCTGGCGACGCCGTTCAGCGCGCAGATGTTGCGCGAGAGCATCGCGCCGCTGCTGCCGCAGGAACCGGCGCCGAAGCCCGAGGTCGATGTCGCCGAGGCGTTGAAGACCGGCTGGCTGGAGCTGTGGTATCAACGCAAGCTGGACGCGCGCTCGCTGACGCCATGCGGCGCCGAGGCGCTGGTGCGGCTGCGGCACCCGAACTGGGGCGTGGTGGTGCCGTCGGCGTTCCTGCCCGACCACAATGATCCGCATTTCCGGGCGCTGTCGGAATTCGTGGTCGAGCGCGCGGTCGCCGACTGGCGCTACCTGCTGGCGCATCATGGCCCGGTCGATCTGTCGATCAACCTGCCGGCCAGATTTCTGCTCGACGCGCAGGCGGTCGACGATTTATGCGCGTGGGTCCCGACGCATCCGGCGTTCGGCGGACTGATCGTCGAGATCGACGCGCATGAGATCGCCGCGCATCTCGACGCGATGGTCGACGTCGCGCGGCGGCTGCGGTTGCGCAACATCGCGATCGCGGTCGACAAGGTCGGCGCCGACTGGCCGGAACTGATGCATCGCGACACGTTTCCGTTCGTCGAGCTCAAGGTCGACCGCACTTATGTAACAGGATGCGCCGACGATCGGCTGAAGCGCGCGGTGTGCAGGCGAATCGTCGACCTCGCCGGAGATTACGGCGCGCGCTGCACCGCGACCGGGATCGAGAGCCGCGCCGATTACATCGCCGCGCACGAGCTCGGCTTCGACCTGGTGCAGGGCTATCTGTTCGGCAAGCCGATGGGGCTGAAGAAATTCGCCCGGGCCGCCATCGGGAAACCCTTGAGCACGCTGGCTTGACCCGACGCAGATCGACGGGACCTGAACGATGACGCGGCCGGATCGTTCGAGCGATGCCGGTGTCGGGGCGCGTCAACGCAGAGCTTCACGATCGCGACTCGGAGCTTCGGCTCTGATGTCATCACACCCGGGATCTAATCGAACGTCATATCGAGGCATTTCGACACGTCGCTGCCGAACCCCGATGCGATGATGATGCAGCCGCGCACCTTGCGGGTGGCGGTGTCGCTCGCCCAGACCGCGTAGCCGCCCGGGCCGAAAAACGAATTGGTGTTCGGCGGCTCGGTCTCGGCGGCGTCGAACTCGTATGCGCCGTCGGTGTCGAAGATCCGCGGCCGCTTGGAGCAGCTGCCGTCAGCCTGGATGTTGATCACTTCCTTGTTGTCGCGCGTCATCGCCAAACTGACCGCGCAGCGGAAATACTCCGACGTTTTGACGTTGAACAGATAGGCGTAGGAACGACAAGTCGCCGTGGTGAGCTTGCCCGGGCTGAGGCCACGGCTGCAGGCGATCCGCTGGTTATTGCTGAGCTTGAAGTCATCGGCCCGCGCCGCGGAGCCGAACGCTGCCAGTATCACCGCGCCGGACAGCGCCGCGCCCTTCGCCCATGCCTGCCACCAACCTGCGCGCATTGTCTCCCACTCCCGTCTTGTTCGTTTGCCACTGCCAGAGCGCCGTCGAGCGAAGTGGAGACCGGTTCGCGTCAAGAAAAACGTGACCACAAAATCCGCAGCTTCAGTTCCGATCCTATCAGATTCGAACCCCTCGTCTGCAATCGGCAGCCGTGACAGGGAGCCGCTTGGCGCGCTGGCGCAACCGCGCAACAGAACCGACATGTCGTGGAGCTGTGGGCGGCGCGCGGCTTGACGCAGAAACGTCGTTCGTGATTTGTTCAAAACATGCGATGCCGCCGCCGCGCCACGCGCGCGGGGCTGGTATCGGAAGTCGGAGGAGACCGCAGCCATGATCGCCCCATCCCTCAAGACGCTGCTGGCGGCGGCGGTTGTCGGCTCGCTTGCACTGACCGTCACTGCGAGCGCCGAGGAGCCGGCGCCGTGGGTGCTGACGCCGGACATGGGCTATGGCTACACCCGCGACGGCAAGACGTTTTCGTACAAGATGGGCACCAGCAACGCCAAGGAGCTGTTCAAGGGCGCCAAGAAGGTGCCGAAGGAAACGCTGTTCTTCATCGGCGCCAACGGCCAGCTCTATATGCGCAGCGGACGTTTCCTGGAGGACGACGGCAGCTTCAAGTTCGGATCGCACTGAGCGGGCTTGCTCCCGGACTTGCGCGATCAGAACGCCGCGGCGAGTTCGCGCGCACCGGGATTGTTGCTGTTGGCGTCCATCCGCGCATCGGTGACCGCGAGCAGCTTCGCCACGGTGTTGTGGCGGATCGCCACCGGGTTGCGTTCATAGCCCGAGCGCTGGAAGAAATTCGAGGTCGGCACCACCTCGCGCATCGCCTGCGGCATCGTCACCATGTCGAGCCCGGTGCCATCGCCGGTGAGATTCATCATCTCCAGCTCGGCGGCCGTCAGCGGCGCCATATAGCCCTTCTGCCGCGCAAAGATCACCGAGGTGAGCAGCTTGTGGGTCTGCAGCAGCGGGCCGACATCGATATCGAGCACCAGCGCATGGACACCCCAGCCCTGCGGCGTACGACCGAGCTTCTCGTGCTCGCTCCAATTGCCCGGGATCGACCGCGCGAACGCCACCATCCGCTTGACCACCGCGATCTTGCGTTCCAGCGCCGCGCGCTGTGGGCCGGACAGCGTCGCCGCCCGGTCGTTCAGCGCCTTGACGATGTGATGGCCCTGCTCGGCCAGCAGCACCAAGGTGTTGGTGGTGAGCAGCTGATTGTAGCCGATCGCGGTCGAGATCGCGCGCGAGCCCGGCCGCGACTTGCTGAGGCCGGATTGCATGTCGTGGTCGCCATTGCCGCCGGTCTCGAACGCATAGACCCGGACCGCCTGCTCGCGGGTCAGCCCCATGGCGCGGGCGACGCGGGCGTAGGCGCGCTTGAAATCGACCTCGGCCGCCGGCCGCTGCGGCGCAAACTGATAGTAATCCGCGGCCGCTTTCAGGAAGTCGGCAACCACCGGGATCGTCTTGCGTTCGCTGGGCGGCTGCTTCGGCTCCGGATCGACCGGCCGCTTCGGGCCCGTATAGACCGGCGGCTGCGCCAGCACGTAGTCCTCGACCGAAACCTGGTCGCCCGCGCGGCGCTTGGCGTTCCGGATCCGGCGCCTCTCGGCGATCGCGTTCCAATAGGCTTCGGCGTCACGATCGAACTCGGCGCGCGCGGTCTGATATTGCTGCAGCCGGTAGCGATACTCCGCAATCGCTTCCGGCGAGACGGCCTGCGCCAGCGCATCGGCCACCCGTGGCGGCAGCGGCGCGGCGGTTTCGGCGCGCGCCAATGGGGCCAGCGCGATCAGCGCCAGCGACGCGGCGCACAGCCGGCGAGCAAATGACGCACTTAAGTGAGGGTTCCGAATCAAGGCGATCAGCATGTGGCGAATTATATCGCATTGACTGGTGAATGAATCGCTGCACCAAAGCTTGCCGCCCGCGGCAAATCGCGAGCCGGAACCTCCGCTGGAGGCTATTTCCAGGCGAACACCGGTTGTTCCAGGTCGGCGACGCGCGTGACGCGGCCGGCCAGCACCTCGCGGAACTGATAGATCAGCGCCGCGGTCGGCGCGTGGATGTAATCGCCGGCGTGGCGGAACCGGATGACGCTGCGCTCGCTTTCCGGAATCGAGGTGAAGTCGAACGCGTCGTGATGCGCGATATCCGCGAGCGCGATGTGATGCACCGATGCGACCTCGTCGGGATTGGGCGCGAGCGGTCCCGCTGCGGCCGCCCACGCCACAACCGGCGTGATCAGATAGCCGGACCGGGTCGGATAATCGTCGAGCATTCCGAGCACGTCGTCGGCCTGCAGTTCCAGCCCGAGTTCTTCGTGCAGTTCGCGCAGCGCGGTCTCCGGCGCGGTCTCGCCGGCGTCGCAGCGGCCGCCCGGCAGCGCCCATTGATTGCTGTGGGCGCGCAGGCTCGCGGCGCGGAACGTGAGCAGGAGCGCGGCGCCGCCATCGGCCCCGGCGACCAGCGCGACCGCGACCGCGGCGCGCTTCAGTCCGGACGGCGTCAGGCCGTCGTCGTGGCGCGGAAAGGCGCGGCAGCGCGCGGCGATCTCGGCCCGCAGGGCGTCGTTGTGCAGATGGCTCATCCGGCTTGACTACACCGGCGGCGTGCCCGAGGAAACCGTCGCCGCGATGTTCCCGCGGCGACGGGGACGCCACGTATGACCGAGACCGCCCGCAGCCTGAAAGCCGATGGCTGGACCGTGATCCACGACGACGGCTTCATCGATCTGGTCGGGCCGCTGTGGCATCGCATCGACGACGGCATCAGCGAATACGCGATCGCAACCGCGGCCAAGCACCGTAACAAGCGGGGCCTGGTGCAGGGCGGGCTGATGATGACGATGGCCGACCGCACCTCCGGCATCGCCGCGCGCGAGCAATCCGGCGCGCCGCATCTGGCGACGGTCCAGATGGACACGCATTTCGTCGATGCCGCCGAGATCGGCGACCTGCTGATTTCGCGGCCGCGGGTGGTCCGCTCGACGCGGAGCCTGATCTTCACATCGACGGAGATCAGCGTCGATCGCCGCTGCATCATCCTCGCGCACGGCGTCTTCAAGATCGTGCGGCCGCGCTGAGCGGCGCGGGCTGTCAGCCGATCGGCTGCGGCGTGGACGACGCCGCAGCGCGCGCGCCGGATTCCTGCGCAGCGCGCTTGATGATCAGCACGAACACCAGCAGCATCGACGGCACGCCGAGCGGGATCAGCGTCTGCTCGGCCAGGCCGCGCGCCACCAGCGGCATCAGCCACAGCAGCGCCAGCGCGGTCTTCTCCCACGGCGCGAAACCGCGGGCGAGCCCATGGGCGGCGAGGAAGGCGATCGCCGGCGCGAGCGCGACGAAGTCGTAGTCGAGGCTGTAGGGCGTCGCCAGAATCGACGCGACGATCAGCGCCGCGGCCTTCAGGGAATACGCCGCGCGGCTGCGCCACAGCCAGACCAATGCGGCCGCCAGCGTCACCATGACAGCGCCCTGGATCGCATAAGCGAGCTGCACGCCGCCGCCCCACATCCGCACCCAGGCGAACACCGACTGGATCTTGTGCCAACCGGTGCCGCCCTGCTCCAGAACCACTTTCTGGGTGAACGGCATTGCTTCGAAGAAGGCGCGCCAAACCTCGAAGCCGAAAGCAAACGTGGTGGCGAGCGCCAGCGCGAGCACGGTCAGCGCGGCCGAGACGAAGGCGCGCCAGCGCCAGGTCCCGATCAGCACCAGCGGAATCATCACGCCGAATTGCGGTTTGTAGGATAGCAGCCCGATCAGGACGCCCGCGACGATCGGACGCCGATCGAGCAGCGCGAGCGCCGTGCCGATCAACGCCGCGGTCAGAAATCCATTATGACCATGGGAGATGTTGACGAAGGCAGCCGGCGAAGCGAGCGCGAGCAACAGCCATAATTTCTGCTGCGGAGGGTCGACGCCCTGTCCGCGCGACGCCGAGCGCAGCACCAGCGCCAGCATTCCGAGATACATCAGCAGCGTCGCGATCTGCCAAATCGCAAGCGCCGGCAGATAAGGGAGCATCGCCAGCGGCGCGGCGACGAACATCAGGAACGGCGGATAGTGCCAGCCGTAGAACGGCGTATCGGCGCCGAAGATGGTCTGCTCGCGGGCATGTTGGGTTTCGGGGTCGAACGCCAGCGCCGCCTGCCCCTCGAGCGCATAGGTGCCGCCGGCATAGATGTCGGAGAAATCTGTGCCGAGCGGCCGGCCCTTGAAGTCGTTCAGCCCGTTCGCGGTCGCGACCAGATACAGCAACCCGCCCAGCGAGGCGGCGAGCACCGCGAGCGCCCACAGCCGGATCCGCGGGCGCGTTACCCAGTCCCCGCTGCGCAGCGCGTCGATCAATCTGCTCATCCGACAAGGCCCGGCGACGATCCCATCGCCAAGGCCTAGCGAAAAAGCCTTACGAAGCGCTAAAGTCGGCGGGCGCGAGCGCGCTCAGGCGGCTTCGAGCCAGCGCCCGAGCGCGTCGAGCGTCACCAGCCTGTCGCCGGCCCCGGCGCCTGCGAGATGCCGGTACGGCGCGTCAGGCTCGCCGAGATCGCTCAGCACAGCCAGCGCGCCCGCGAAATCGTCGCCCTCGGTATACATGCCCTGCGTCACGATGGTGGCAAGGCCGGCGCCGCGCGCCGCGCGGACGCCGTTGGTGGAATCCTCGAAGGCAACGCAAGCCGACGCCGGCAGCGCCAGCCGCTCGAGCACATATTGATAGATGTCCGGAGCAGGCTTCTTGGCCGGCACGACGTCGCCGGCGCCGATCACTTCGAACAGCGCGATAGCATCGCGCCCGAGTGAGGCGCCGAGCAGCGCTTCGACATTCGGCAGGCTGGTTGTGGTGGCGATCGCCAGCCGCACGCCGGCCGCCTTCGCCTCGCGGATCAGCCGCTCCACGCCGGGACGCAGCGCCGCGCCGGCTGCGATCAGCGCACTGTAGCGCGCAGTCTTGGCGGCATGTAGTTCGGCGATCCGACCTACCGCGCGGTCTGCGCCATCGGGCTGCGCCGCGAGGAAATGCGCGATCCGCTCCTTGCCGCCGGCGACGTCGAGCAGCCGCCGATAGTCGGCTGCGTCCCAATGCCATGGCAGTTTCTCAGCGGCGAAGATTTCGTTGAAGGCCTGCCGATGAAGTTCTTCCGTTTCCGAAAGCGTCCCATCGACGTCGAAGATCATAGCTGATGGTAACATAGAACTCCCTTGCCCAAAAAGTCGCAAGCTGCATCACACCCTGAACGCAAATGATGCCTGACAGAGACTTGCAAGCTCTGTAAAGTGAACTTTACATCAACGATCATCAAGTTGACCCTCCCGGCATGACCCACACCTCGGACTCGCGCTTGCGAACATGCGAGCATTGCGGCGGCGAAATGAAGCTGCTCGGCCGCCTACCACGGCGCACGCATCAGCCGTCCAAGACGGTCTTCCGCTGCTCCCAATGCGATAACGTCGTGCAGGAGCAGGTGTAGCTCTTTCTCACTTCCCGTCGCTACCAGTCACAGCCGTTCCGCTTCACGCGGACTCGCGCGCGACGCGGCGCAACGACGCACACAATTTTCCCACGTCGTATTTCGGCAGGAAGTAAGTGGCGCGGGAACGGGTTCACCCGATCCCATCCGCGATCTCGCCGATGGCGTCGTAGACCAGATCGAGATCGGCTTCACTGCTGCAATAGGGCGGCATCAGGTAGATCGTATTCCCGAGCGGTCGGACGAGCAGGCCACGCTCACGGAAACTCTGGTGAAGAGAGGGACCAATATTCGCCATGTAGCCGGCGTCGCCCGCAACGACGTCGAGCGCAGCGATGGTGCCGATCTGGCGAACATTCTTGAATCGCCGGTCGTCCCGGAAGCGGTCGAGCCTTGTCGCGTGCCAAGAGGCCAACCGCGTGATGCGCTCCATGACCGGCTCGGTGTCCCAGATCTCCAGATTGGCCAGAGCCGCCGCGCAGGCGATCGGATTCGCGGTGTACGAACTCGAGTGGAAGAAGGTCCTGGTTCGATCGGTCGAGTAGTGCGCGTCGAAAATATCGGCGCGACAGAGGGTGACGGCCAGCGGCAGTGAGCCTCCGGTCAGCCCTTTCGAGTAGCAGGCGATATCGGGCGTGATACCGGCCTGCTCACAAGCAAACAGGGTGCCTGTCCGGCCCCATCCCGTCATCACTTCATCGGCGATGAAGAGAACGCCGTGGGCTTGGCAGATCCGCTTCATCTCCGCGAGGACCCAGGGTGGATAGATCAGCATGCCGCCGGCGCCGAGGATCAGCGGCTCGGCGATCAGCGCGGCGACGCCGCCATTGCGGCAGGCGGTCTGCAACGCATCGAGCGTGGCCTGCTCGTGATCGGCCGAGGGAAACGGCAGGCGGTCGACCTGAAACAGAAGCGGATCATACGGCGCATTGAACACGCCACGTTCGCCGACCGACATGCCGCCGATCGTGTCGCCGTGATAGGCGTCCTGCAGCGCCAGAATGCGGCTGCGGTTCTCGCCGCGATGCCGCCAGAAGCCGAGCGCCATCTTCAGCGCGACTTCGACCGAGGTCGATCCGCTGTCGGAGAAGAACACGTAGTCCAGCTCCGGCGGCGTGATTGCGACAAGTCGCCGCGCAAGCTGTTCCGCCGGCGCGTGGGTGAAGCCGGCGAAGATCACCTGATCGAGACGATCCGCCTGATCCTTGATCGCCCGCACGATATGCGGATGGCGATGACCATGGGTCACGACCCACCAGGACGAAATCGCGTCGAAGATCCGGCGGCCGTCGGCGGTCTCCAGCCATGCGCCCTCGCCCCTGGCGATCAAGGTCGCTTCGGGCTGCATGGCGTGCTGCGTGAACGGATGCCAGACCGGTGACGTCGATTTCATCAGGCGGTTTCTTTCAGGAAGTCTGCGGTGTTGAAGTTGCGCGCAAAGGCCGCACGCAGCGCGTCGCTGGTCAGTTGCGCGAGATGCGGCAGCCGACCCAGCCGCCGCGCCCGCCCGAGCTCGACGATGATACGCTCGGACTCGGCATTTTCGTCGCCGATGAAGGCAATGCCGAGCAGCGGAATCGCGCGCGCGCGCAGCGCCTCGATCGACAGCAGCGTGTGATTGATCGTGCCGAGTGTGGTGCGCGCGCACAGCACCACCGGCGCACGCCACGTCGCAAACACGTCGATGTAAGTGACATGGCGGGTCAGCGGCACCAGCAACCCGCCGGCCCCCTCCACCACCAGCGGCCCGTCCGTGTCCGGCAGGACCAGCGCCTCCGGGTCGATCGCAACGCCGTCGATCTCGGCCGCCAGATGCGGCGAGGCCGGCGTGGTGAGCCGATACGCCTCTGCTAACAAGCGCGTTTCAGGTAGGCCGGACAGACGAAGCACCGCCAGCCTATCGGTCTCCTCGTCGAGACCGGCCTGAACCGGCTTCCAATAGGTCGCCTCGAGCGCCCCGGCGAGCGCAGCGGAGAACACCGTCTTGCCGACGCCGGTGTCGGTCCCGGTCACAATGATGGGGGTCGTCATGCGGCCTTCCGGATGTCTTCAGCGAGCGCTTCGAACAAATCTGCGACGTTGGTTTCGTCGACATTCGTGGTCAGTGCAATGCGCAAGCGCGCGGTGCCTTCGGGCACGGTCGGCGGGCGGATCGCGCGGACATCAAAGCCCCTGCGTTGCAACGACGCAGCGACCGCAACGGCCGCCTGGTCGGCGCCGATGATCACCGGCAGAATATGCGAACCCGAGGGCTCGATGGCGCAACGACGGCGAAGCTCGCCGCCCGCGAACTGAACCAGACGCGCCAGTCGGTCGCGGCGCTCGGGATTGCTCCGCGACAATTCGAGCGACGCGCGCGTGATCGCGGCGATCAGCGGCGACGGCGCGGTCGCGAAGATGAACGGGCGAGCCCGGTTGACGAGAAAATCCCGGATGGTTCGGGGCGCGAGGATGAAGCCGCCGACCGTCCCGAGCGCCTTGCCGCAGGTGTGCAGCGTGACGACATTGTCGCGGCCTTCGAAACTTGCGGCGAGCCCCCGGCCCTGCGGCCCGAGCACGCCGGTCGCATGCGCCTCGTCGATCACCATCATCGCCTCATGGCGCTCCGCGACGGCGAACAGCGCAGCGAGGTCGGGGCTGTCGCCGTCCATGCTGTAGATGCTCTCGACCGCAATCCACGGCCGGCCCTTGCCGCCGGCCGCGCGCCAGCGGCTGATCGCCGCGTCGAAGGCGTCGACATCATTATGCGCCGCCGCCACGCATTCGGCGCGGCACCGGCGCAGCCCCTCGTGAGCGCTGGCATGGATCAATGCGTCGTGGACGACCAGATCCCCGCGCTGCGGCAGCGTCGAGAAGATCGCCAGATTGGCGACGTAACCGCCGCCGAAATACAGCGCGGTCTCGGCGCCGAAATAGGCCGCGGCCTCGGCTTCGAGGGCCTCATGCTCCGGATGATTGCCGCGCAACAGCCGCGATCCCCCCGACCCCACCGGCACGCCACGCGCCACCGCGTCGGCGGCGGCGCCTCGCAATTCGTCGGATTCAGCGAGGCCGAGATAGTCGTTCGACGTGAAATCCAGTCCCGCGCGGTCGCGCAGCGCGCGCAGCCGGCCTCGCCCTGCGAGCCCGCGCAGATCGGTCTCGAACGCCTCGTGCATGATCCTCGTCTTTCCACTCGCGCGGGGCACACCATCCGCCAGGAGAGCGGTGGAAGCTCCGTCGCAACAAATCCGTCGCCGACGGATTCGCCTCATTCACGCGTGACCGTCAACCCGCGTCCGGCGTTAGGCTGATCTTCCGTCGCTGATTGGCGCATGCTTGTCCATCGCAGGCACAAGACGACGCCCAATCCATGAAATTGACCGCCGGAAGCCGCTATGGCACCCGTCGAAACGATCAGACCAGGAGCGCACAAGATGTTCAGACCGGAAGAGATCGTGATCCTGACAGGGACACCTGGTTCAGGCAAAACGACCGCCGCGAACAGCATCACGCAACTGCCGGGCTGCCCGAAGGTCCACCTGCATTCGGACGATTTCTGGCACTTCATCAAAGCTGGCTCGATTCCACCGTGGCAACCCGAAGCCCACGGCCAGAATGCGACCGTGATCGACGTCTTGGTCGGAGCTGCGGCCGGCTATGCCAAGGGCGGCTACTTCGTCCTGGTCGACGGCATCATTGGCCCCTGGTTTCTGGACGGGTTCCGACAACTCGAAGCTGCGCCGCATTACATCGTGCTCCGTCCGGATCTTGACGAGGCGATCCGACGATGTCGCGAACGAGGCGGTGACACACTTTCGGATCCCGCCCCAATTTCTGCGCTGTATCAGCAGTTCGGGAATTTGGGCGCTTTTGAAGGCCATGCGCTGTCGGTTGCAGGTCTCGGCGTCGACGAAACCTGCAATGCAATCGGTAAGGCGGTCGAGAGCGGGCGCTTCCGGCTGAAATAGACCCGAGACTGTTCGGGCGAGAGTGTCCGCTCAGGATTTCGAAGCGGTCATCAGACGGGTTCAGTCAGTTTTTGGGCCCTGCCCCTCGCCACCTCGGCTCCGCTATCCAGCGCGCGCAGTTTGATCTCGGCCTGAAAGCCACGCCGGTCGTGGCGATTGCCGATCTGCAGGTCGGCGCCGGTGCGGTCCAGCGCCAGCGACGTGATCGCGAGGCCGAGACCGCTGCCGATCGCGGACTTGTTGCGGCCTCGGAAGAAGCGCTGGCCGATCTTCGGCAACTCGTCTTCCGGCACGCCGGGACCGGTGTCCTCGATGACGATCGATCGCGGAGACGCGCCCGCTCGCCACCGCACCTCGCCGGCGCCCTGCATGTGCTGGATCGCGTTCTCGTGCAGATTGCGGATCGCGAGTTCGAGACATTCGCGATTGCCGCTCCAGGTCACCCCGGTGAGATCGTCGTCGATCACGACGGCGACGCCGTCGGGACGCGGCGTCATCCGCACGACGTCGTTGATCACCGCCCGCATCGGGAGGCGGCCATGATCGTCGGTCTCGGCACGGGCATCGAGGCGGGCGAGGGTCAGCAACTGGCGCACCAGCCTCGTCGCGCGATCGACCGCCACAAGGATCTGCTGCAGCGCGGCTCTCGCGACAGCCGGATCGGTTGTCGCCAGCGCGACCTGCGCCTGGGTCTTCAGTCCGGTGAGCGGACTACGCAGTTCGTGCGCCGCGAAGGCGGTGATCTCGCGCTCGTGACGCCGCGCCAGCGCGACCTTGTCGAACAGCGCGTTCAACGCGGTGGCGAGCGGCATCACCTCCGACGGCGTGCGGCTGGCGTCGACCGGGCGCATGTCGTCGGCGTCGCGGCCGACCAGATCGGAGGCGATCGCCTGCAGCGGACGCAGGCCGCGGCCGACGCTGATCCAGATCAGCAGACCCAGCAAAGGCGCGATCAGCAACGCCGGCCACAGCAACCCTTTGATCAGATCGGCGACGAGTCGCTCGCGCAGTCCGAGCCGATCGCCGACCAGCACGCGAAAGCCCTTGGCGGCGTCCTCCGTGGCATAGACCCGCCAGGTTTCGCCGTCGATCTGCCGCTCGGAAAATCCTGCGTTCTGATCGCTGAGCCTCTGTTCCGGCGCGCCGCTCGAGCGCCCGATCATCCGACCCTGGATCGACCACACCTGGCACGACAGCTGCCGCTCGTAATTGCCGGTCACCGCGGGCGCGGACGAAAGCTCGGGGAGCGTCTCCGGGACGTGCCCCTCGATGCTGCCGACCAGCGACACCACCATGCGGGCGGCCTCCTGCAGCCTTGTATCGAGGACGTTCTCCAGCTCGCGCTGACTGCTCGCGTAGATCCAGATCACCGCCGCGATCCAGACGATGCCGGTGGCGCCGAGCAGCACGAAGAACAGCCGAACACGCAGCGATCCGATCATAGCGGTTTCATCCGATAGCCGATGCCGCGGATGGTCTCGATCGCGGCGCGTCCGAGCTTGGCGCGGAGATTGTGAATGTGGACTTCCACGGCGTTGCTTTCGATTTCGTCGCCCCAGCCGTACAGCCGTTCCTCGAGTTCGCCGCGCGAGCGCACCACCCCGGGCCGCTCCATCAGCGCGTGCAGCACCGCGAATTCGCGGCGCGACAGCGGCACCGGCGCGCCTTCCAGGGTGGCGTTGCGATCGGCGGGGAACAGACGGATCGCGCCGTGCTCGAGGCAGGTCGCTGCCCGGCCGTCGCGGCGGCGAATGATCGCGCGCAGCCGCGCGCCGAGTTCGTCGAGATCGAAAGGCTTGCCGAGATAATCGTCCGCGCCGGAGTCGAGCCCCGCGATCCGGTCGCCGACCTCGTCGAGCGCGGTCAGCAGCAGCACCGGGGTCGTGTCACCGCCGGCGCGCAGCTTGCGCAGCAGATCGATGCCGCTGCCGTCGGGCAACATGATGTCGAGCACGACGGCGGAAAAACTGTTTGCGGAGAGCGCCGTGACGGCATCCTCGCAGGTCGCGACGCAATCGATGCTCGCGCCGGCGAGCGCCAGGCCGGCGCGAATGCCATCCGCGATCATCGCGTCGTCTTCGACCACCAGGATTCTCATCGCAAGGTCCTCATCATGGGCACCGCTCTCGGCTGCGAGTCTTAAGGCTGGCTTAAGGTGGGCCACGACAGTGCCGACCTTCCAGTCAGGCACCGGGGAACTCATGGCCGACCGCATTGTCCGCATTGTTATCCTGCTCGTCGCGATCGCGGCAGGCGTCGAGGCAGCGTATGCCGCCAAGGCCGCGCCGTTCCAGCTCAGCGCCCAGCCCGGCGCCAACGGCCTCGATCTGACCTGGCGCATCGCCTCGGGCGATTATCTCTACCGCGACAAGATCGTCGTCACCACCGCCGATGGCGCCCGCGTCGCGGTCCAGACCCCGCCTGGCGAGCTCAAGGACGATCCGAATTTCGGCATGACCGAGATCTATCACCGCAGCGTGACCGCGACGGTCCCTGCTGACGCGGTGAAGAGCGCGAGCCGCTTGATGGTGACGTATCAGGGCTGCGCCGAGCGCGGCATCTGCTATCCGCCGATGACGGCAAGCGTCGATCCCGGCACCTATCAGGTCTCAGCCGCGGGTGGAGAAACGCCCAGCGCCGGCCCGGCCCGGCCATCGGACCTGCCCATAATTCCACAACTCGCCGAACCGGCGGCCGAGCCGGCATCGGTCGCCGCATCGGTGCTGCCGTCGATGACGCAGGGCTGGTTGCCGCTGCTGCTCGCCTTCGCCGGGTTCGGACTGCTGCTGGCGTTGACCCCCTGCGTGCTGCCGATGATCCCGATCGTCGCCGGCATGCTGACCCGGTCCGGCCCCGGCACCTCGCCGGCGCGTGGCTTCGCGCTGGCCGCGATCTACACCTTGGCAATGGCGTCGGCCTACGCCGCGTTGGGCGTCGCGGCGGCGTGGTCCGGGCAGAATCTGCAAAGCGCGTTGCAGGCGCCGCTGGCGCTGGCTGTGATGGCGTCGATCTACGTCGCGCTGGCGCTGTCGAGCTTCGGCTTGTTCGAGCTGCAATTGCCGGCCGGGTTCGGCGGCAACCTCGCCGGCCGGCTGAACGGTCGCGCCGGGCCGTTGCTCGGCGCTGCGGCGCTCGGCTTCACCTCCGCGCTGATCGTCGGACCATGCGTCACTCCGCCGCTCGCTGCGGCGCTGCTCTATGTCGCGCAGACCGGCGATGCGCCGCGGGGCGCCGCGGCGCTGTTCGCGCTCGGCCTCGGCATGGGATTCCCTTTGATCCTGGTCGGCCTGTTCGGCGCCGGCGTGCTGCCGCGGTCCGGCCCCTGGCTGGTGACGATCCGCAAGCTGTTCGGCTTCGTGTTTCTCGGCCTCGCGGTCGCGCTGATCTCGCGGGTATTGCCCGGCGTGGTGGCGCTGCTGTTGTGGGCCGGCATCGCGTTCGGTCTCGCCGCGTTTCTCGGCGCATTCGATCAGCTCGACCGGCTCGGCGGCACGCTCAGACGTGCAGGCAAGGCGGCGGGTCTCGCCGTCTTCGTTTACGGCGCGACGCTGATCGTCGGCGCCGCCGGCGGCAGCGACGATCCGTTGCGGCCGCTCGCGGTGTTCGGCGCCGCCCCGACGCCGGCGACCGCGGTCGCCAGCCGGACGGTGACCTCGATGCCCGCGCTGGACCAGGCGATCAGCGACGCGCGGGCGCGCGGCAAGCCGATCATGATCGACTTCACCGCGGAGTGGTGCACCTCGTGCAAGACCATGGATCGCAACGTGTTCGGCGATCCCGCCGTCCGGCAACGCCTGAAGGACGTCGCGCTGATCCGCGCCGACGTCACCAAGACCAACGCCGACACCGCGGCGCTGATGAAGCGCTTCGACGTCGTCGGCCCGCCGACCGTGGTGTTTCTCGATCAGCGCGACGGCAGCGAAATCCCCTCCGCCCGCACCATTGGCGAAGTCTCCGCCGACGCGTTCTTCCAGACGCTCCAGCGCGTCGGTTCGTCGTCCTAACCACCTCTCTTCTCACAGGAGCAACCATGAACCGCAGACAGTCCCTGATGATCCTTGGCGGCATCGCGACCTTGCCACTTGCGAAATTCTTCAGCACCCCCCCGGCCTGGGCCGAAGGCATCAACCCCAACGCGATCCTGAAAGACCCCGATGCGCCGGAGTCCGGCAACCCAAAGGGCAACCTCACGATCGTGAACTATTTCGACTACAACTGCCCGTACTGCAAACAGTCCGAGCCCGACCTCGAACAGGTGGTGCGCAACGACGGCAACATTCGCCTGATCTACAAGGATTGGCCGATTTTGACCGAGGCGTCGGTGTATGGCGCACAGATCGCGCTGGGCTCGAAATATCAAGGCAAGTATCACGCTGCGCATACCGCGCTGATGACCATCCCCGGACGCGGGATTTCGAAGGACCAGATGCGCGACGCCGTCGCCGCCGCGGGCGTCGACATGACGCGGCTGCAGGGCGATCTCGATATGCATGGCGATGCAATTACGGCGCTGCTCCGCCGCACGCTGACGCAGGCCAACGCGCTGGGGCTGCAGGGAACGCCGGTGTATCTGATCGGACCGTTCAAGGTCGCTGCCGCGCTCGACGCCGCCGCCTTCAAGAAGGTGGTCGATCAGGCGCGCGCGCGCCCGCCCGCGAAGTGAGCCGCATGACTGTTGCTGTTTCGTTATCGATGCCGCTCCGGTTATTTGCGCTCGCCGGCATTGCCGTCGCGCTCGGCGGCTGCGTCACGCGGTCCGAAGCCGAGCTGGGCCTTGCTCCATTGACCAGCACCGTCGCCCCGGCGGTCGCTGCGCGCTACGCAGCGATCGACACCGAAAAATACCCGATCCCCGGCGTCGACCCGAGCGAGTTGCAGTCGGCCTATGTCCGGCAACTGGTCGCGTACAAGACCAACGAGCCGCCGGGGACCGTCGTGGTCGATCCGCGCCAGCGCTTTCTCTATCTCGTGATGGAGGGCGGCGAGGCGCTGCGCTATGGCGTCGGCGTCGGCAAGGCCGGGCTGGAATTCACCGGCACCGCTAATGTCGGACGCAAAGCCGCGTGGCCGAATTGGACGCCGACGCAGGGCATGATCGCGCGCGAACCGCAGCGCTACGGCAAATGGGCAAAAGGCATGAGCGGCGGCGCCAACAATCCGCTCGGCCCGCGGGCGCTGTATCTGTTCAAGGACGGCAAGGATACGCTGTACCGGATTCACGGCACCACGGAGCCCGAGACGATCGGCACGGCGGTCTCGTCCGGCTGCATCCGGATGCTGAATCAGGATATCATCGACCTCTACAGTCGGGTGCCGAAGGGCTCGAAAGTCGTCGTCAAATAGCGCCGCGCCGTTCGATCAGCCGAAAATATCCGTCGTCATGCCGGCGTACCAGCCCGCCGCTTCGCGCGCCTGCTTGGCGCGGAGCTGCGGAGTTTCGTCGAGCTGCGAGGTGTACGGATCGGACGCCACGATCTTGCCGTCCTGCGGCGCGTAGCGCGCGCCGTTCTTGACCGCGTCGTCGGGCGCAATGCCGCTCCAGCAATGGTTGGTGAAGCGCACCGGCATCCGCCGCTCGCCGAGCAGTTCGGCGCGCAGGATCATCGCCGCGGCCTTGGCCTCGTTATTGGCAGCGAAGCCGGACTTCGGAAACTCGCCGCCGACCGCGGAGTCGCCGATCACCTGGATCAGCGGATCGATCCGCGACGTCATGGTCTCGGCGTAGACAGGGCAGAAGCCGCTGTCGTCGGCGAGGCCGGCGTCGCGGCCGAGCCGTCCGGCGATCTGCGGGGGAATGACGTTGACCAGCGACGCCTTGTGGGTCTCGAAATCAGTGGTCACCGTCATCGCCTTTGGATCGACCGCCTTGATGCCGCCGTGGATGGTCGGGTCCTGCCACTCGATCATGCCGGTGTAGTGGCGCTCCCAGCCGTCGATGAACAGCGTCTGCATCGCGAAGTGATCCTTGGCGTCGAGGATCACGATGCGGGCGTTCTTCACGCCACGGCTCTTCAGCGCATAGGCCATCATCGAGGCGCGTTCATACGGCGCCGGCGGGCAGCGATACGGGTTCGGCGGCGCGATGATCACGATCAGAGCGCCGTCCGACAGCGCATCGAGGCGGCTCTTCAGCAGCTTGAATTGGGCGCCGCCGCGATAAGCGTGCGGCATCAGCTCGGCCGCAGCTTCGGAATAGCCGGGGACCGCATCCCAGCGGAAATCGATGCCGGGCGACAACACCAGCCGGTCGTAGGCCAGCCGCGCGCCGCCTGCGGTGCGCACCTGTCTGGCGTCGCGGTCGATCGCGGTGACGCTGTCGAACACCATGCCGACGCCGCGCGCAGCGATCGCCTCATAGCCGAAGCTCAGTGTCTCGAACGATTTCAGCCCGCCGAGAAACAGGTTCGAGGTGAACGGCGTCACATAAACGCGGTTGGCTTCGACCAGCGTGACCTCGACGGCGTCGTCGCCGTGGCGCAGATACTTCGCCGCGGTCGCGCCGCCGGCGCCGCCGCCGATCACGACGACGCGCGGCTTCGCCTTGGCGATCGCCGGACAGGCGAGCAGCGCGGTGGTCGCCGCGGCCGCGCGGATCAGGCCGCGACGACTGATCAGATTTGGTTTCGGCACGTCATGTCTCCGATCGGGAACGCGAGCCGGCGCGGTGCGCCGACTCGCCGGACGTCAGGCGAAGATGTCGGCGGTGATACCGGCATACCAGCCCATGTTTTCTTCGGCGGTCTGAAAGCGGATGCCTGCGTCTTCGCCGGTCTTCGAGACGAAGCCTTCGACCTCGGCGATGGCGCCGTCCTTCGGCTCGTAGCGGCCGCCGACCTTGACCGTATCGTCGTTCGCCAACACCGACCAGCAGGTGTTGGCATAGCGCGCCGGGAAGGTGCGCGATCCGGTGAGTTCGCCGCGCACCGCCATCGCCACCACCTTGGCATGGCTGTTGGCGGAGAACGCCGACTTCGGCATCGCGCCTGCGATCGCAGCATCTCCGAGCACGTAGATGTTGGGATCGATCGTCGACTTCATGTTGGTTGCATCGATCGGGCAGTATCCGGTTTGATTGGCGAGGCCGGCGTCGCGGGCGATCTTGCCGGCCATCTGCGCCGGGATGACATTGATCATCGCGGCCTTGACGGTCTCGAAGTCCGTCGTCACCGTCATCGCCGACGGATCGACCGACTTGACGCCGCCGTGCATCTTCGGGTCCATCCACTCGACCATGCCGGGATAGTGCTTCTGCCAGCCTTCCTGGAACAGCGCCATCTTGGAGAACTTGTCCTTCGGATCGATCACGATGATCTTCGACCTGGTGTGGCCCTTGGCCTTCAGCACCTTCGCCATCATCGACACCCGTTCGTACGGGCCGGGCGGGCATCGATACGGATTCGGCGGCGCCAGCATGACGATGGTTGAGCCATCTTCGAGCGCGTCGAGCTGCTTCTTGACGAGCAGGGTCTGCGCGCCGGGCTTCCAGCCGTGCGGCATGATTTCGGCGGCAGCCTCCGAATAGCCGGGAACGGAGTCGAACTTGATGTCGATCCCGGGCGCGACCACCAGCCGGTCGTAGTCGAGCACACTGCCGTCGGCGAGCCGAACCTGCTTCTTGTCGCGATCGATCGTGGCCGCCATCTGGCGGACGTGCTTCACGCCGTAGCCGCTGAGCTTGTAGGGCTGGGTGATCGACTCCATGCTGCGCATGCCGCCGATCACCAGATTGGAATGGAAGCAGGTAATGAATTTCTCCAGCGGCTCGACCATGGTGACGTCGATCGCGCCCTGTGAATCGCGGGCAACGTATTTCGCCACGGTGGCGCCGCCCGGCCCACCGCCGATCACGACGACGCGCGGCTTCGCCTGTGCGCGCAGCACCCCCGGCATGGCGATGAAACTGGCGGCCAATAGGCCGGTCGAGAACTGGCGTCTGCTGATGGTCATTTGGTTCCCTCCATGGACGGTGTCAGTTCCCGGGCATTCTCGGCCCGGGCTGTGCTGCGCTCTGATTGTTCTTGTTCGAGGCTGCCGAAGTAGCTCGCGAGCGCGGCGATCTCCTCGTCATTGAATTTGGCGGCGATGGCGCGCATCACCTGATTGTCGCGAACCTTGTCGCGATACTCGCTGAGCGCGCTGATCAGCTCGGGTTCGGCCCGGCCGACGATCGACGGAATGCCGTCGAAGCGACCGCTGAGCTGATGGCAGGTGACGCATTCGCTCGACAGATACTCGCCGAGCTCGCGGTCGCCGGCCTCGGCATGACCGGCAGCGACGCATAGCGCCACGACAGCGCCGACGGCGCGCAGCCCCGTGCGAATGCCGCGGATCGGACGCTTCGCTTGTGTCGTCCGCACGGCGCACGGCCACATCTGGCCAGTTTCGGCCATTCGGTTTCCTCTCGAGTCGTTTCCTACCTGACTTCTATGCCGACTTAGTTGCCGGTCTGTTTTGGCGACAGCGCAGGCGCAGGCGCCGCAGCTTTCGCATCGATCAGAGTATGTGTGGCCAGGGCGCCGAGCCACATCGTCGCCAGGGCGAGCCAGGCCGTCACCGCGAAAATCGAGCCACCAGTCACGCCGGCGCCGACAGCGCAGCCTCCCGCCAGCATCCCGCCGAAACCCATCAGGAAAGCGCCGGCGGCGTAGCGCCCCATGCTAAGCCCATCATGGAAGCCCTGAAGCTTCCATTCCCGACCGATCACCGCGGCGATCAACGAGCCTGCGAACACGCCCGGCACAAGCCCGATATCGAAGCCGAGCGGAACCGACGGCGAATTGATCAGGCCCATCAACGTATCGGCCGACGGACCGGTGAAACTCACGCTCTTGACCGTGGTCGGCTCGAACACGTGCAGCGACAGCGTGTAGGTCACCAGCCAGCCGGCAGTGACCGCGAGGCCGACACCGAGCGCTGCGAGCCCGGTGACGATGCCGATTCGGTTGCGCCACGCCAGCCACAACGCCACGCCGATCCCGAACACGCCGAGCGACGCGCCGGCGAGCGGCCCGACATGGGCGACAGTCAGCAGATTGCGCGAAGCGCCGCCCGGCAACGTCCACAATTGTGAGAGCGTCTCGCGCGCCGGCGACAGCACGCCGCGCAGCGACGCCTGCGCCACGATCGTCAGGATCAGTCCGGTGACCAACGCCCGCAGATTCCCGGTTCCCGACAACACCAGCAAGCGGCTGGCGCAGCCGCGCGACAGGATCATGCCGGCCCCGAACATCAAGCCGCCGATGACGGCGCCGGACAGGCTGCCGGTCGACGCGAGCTGCCGTGCTTCGGAGACGTCGAGAATGCCGGTGGAAATCGCCGCCTGCGTCGCGGCCACCGCCGCGGAGAACGTCAACAACCACACCGCGAGCTTGGGGCCGAACGACGCTTCGGAAAACTCGATCACCGCCGCACGCAGACAAAACCTGCTCCGCTGGGCGCATGCTCCAAACGCAAGGCCCACCAGCAAACCGCCAGCGGTCAGCGCGTAGATTTCGCCGAAGCGTTCGATGACCTGATCGATGGACAAGGATGTTTTCCTCAGCGCCGCGCGTCACGCGGGCAAGCCTATCGCGGAATTATCAGATTGTGTTTCGATGCTCCGATCCGGCATTGATCTGGCGCAACGGGTCAGCGTTGCGCGGCGAGAAAATCGAGACTGTTACTGCACTACACGCGACGCGCTGACGCCGGATATAATTATCATCAGTTCGTCAATCCACTTTCGGCCCGGCCTTTTCGTCCGGCGTGACGTCGACCGCGATCGCGCGGCCGATCACCTTCGGCGCCGGGCCGCAGTCCTTCATGCACGGCGCTTTGTTCCAGAACTGTTTCTCGGAAGTGTCACGGTCGTCGTCGTAGAAGCCGGCCGCATTCGGCATCTTGACCTTGGCGAGCGTGTTCTGGTTGAGCTCGAAATCCGGATCCTTGATCACGTCGTTCATGTTGAGCAGGTAGGCGGTGAGCGCATAGGCTTCGTCGGCGGTGAGCGAGCGCGCATTACCGAACGGCATCGCACGGCGGATGTAATCGTAGACCGTGGTCGCATCTGGCCAATAGGAGCCGATGGTCTTGTCGGGCCGGTCGGCCTTCAGCGTGCCGAGCCCGCCGGACAACACCGGATAGCGGCCGACGCCTTCGCCGAATTCGCCGTGGCAGGTCGAGCAGCGCTCCTGAAACAGCGCATCGCCTTCCTTCGCGGTTCCCTTGCCGGGCGGCAGACCGAGACCGTCGGGACGCACATCGGTGTCCCACGCATGAATTTCCTCCGGCAGCGCCGGACGACCGAGACCCAACTTCACCGGCATTGGCGGCGGCGCCGTTGGGGTGGCGACGGCTTTCGTTGCTTTCGGCGCGGCCTTCTCGGCGACCGCCTGGGTCAGCGGCAAAGCGACCGCGGCGGCGACGGCGAGATACGCGACGAGACTAAGCGATCTCGACATTTTCAGTCACTCCGTCCGGATGCACGAGCCAAGTCTGGATGCCGTTGTTGTGATAGATCGAGTTGACGCCGCGGACCTTGCGCAGTTCGGCCTTGGTCGGCTGTACGTAGCCGGTCTCGTCGATGGCGCGCGACTGCAGCATCAGTTCCTGACCGTTCCAGTCGAAATCGACGTAGAAACGCACCAACGACTTGTCCAGCACCGGTCCGTCGATCCGCGCCTCACGCCAATTCCGACCGCCATCCATCGTGACGTCGACGCGCTTGACGGTGCCGCGGCCCGACCAGGCGACGCCGCTCAGCACGTTGCGGCCTTTGAATTTCAACGGCGCCTGCGGCGACGGATTGGTGATCACGCTCTTGGCGTCCATCACGAAGGTGTATTTGCGGGCGCGGCCGTCGGGCATCAGATCGGTGTATTTCGAGGTTTCCTCGCGGGCCTGCCAGGGCTGGTCGCCGGCTTCGATCCGGCGCAGCCATTTCACCCAGAGATTACCCTGCCAGCCGGGGATCACCGCGCGCAGCGGATAGCCGTTCTCGGGGCGCAGCGCCTCGCCATTCATCGCGAACGCGATCAGCACGTCGTCGAGCGCCTTCGCAACCGGCAGCGAGCGATTCATGCCGGCGCTGTCCGCGCCCTCCAGCATCAGCCATTTCGCGTTCGGCTTCAGCCCGGCCTGTTCGAGCAGCACCTTCAGGGGCACGCCGGTGTACATCACGTTGTGGATCATGCCATGGGTGAACTGGCAGCCGTTGAGCTGCGCGCCGCGCCACTCCATGCCGGAGTTCGCCGCGCATTCCAGGAAGTACACCTTGTTGACCCGCGGCATCCGCTTGATGTCGTCCATGGTGAACACCATCGGGGTGTCGACCAGGCCATTGATCATCAGCCGGTGCTCCGCCGGGTTGATCTCGGCGACGCCGCCGTGGTGGCGCTCGAAACACACGCCGGACGGCGTGATGATGCCGTCGATCGCATGCAGCGGCGTAAAATTGACCGAGGATTCCGGCGAGGCGGTGAGCCACGACACGTCGCGGCGGATCACATCCTTTTCGAACTTGGACGGAACGCCATAGGGCTTCTTGTCGACGCCGTCGCCGAGATAGCGATTCCAGTCCTGCACCTCGGTGATCGCCGGGTCCGGCTTCGCCGCCTCGCCCGCCTTCGCCGCGAGGGGCAGCAATGCGCCGGCGCCCGCAAGGCCTGCTGCGCCGAGAAACCGGCGGCGATCGAGGATGTCGGAGGGAGGCTTCTGACTCATGCCGGATTGCCTTTTGCTACCATATTTCGTGAACGTGTCGGTCGCGCGCGGTCATCTCAGGCTCCTGAAACCTTGACCGCGCTGCTGGGATCGATCTTCACCGGACCAGCCTGCGCGACGTGCTTGGACAGCACCTCCCAGATCGGCGGGCCCTCGGTGTTTTCGTTGATGCTGGCCCAGCCGGAAACCGTGTACTTCTTCGACGCCTCGATCGGCTTGCCGGTCTTGAGATGCGTCATGTTGGAGATCCGCGAGCCGATCTCCTTGCCGACGTCGATCGCGTAGCCCATGCCGCCGGTGCGCACCATGTCGCCGCCGCCCTGGAAATAGGGATCGGGATGGAAGATGTTGTCGGCAATGTCCTCGAGCACGATCTTGAGCTGCTCGCCGGTCATCTCGGTGCGGTAGCAGTTCGGATAGGTGATCGCAGTGGCGTTGGTGATCGCTTCCCAGGTGATGTCATCGTTCGGCAGCAGCGTTCCGCCCCAGCGGAAACCGGGCGACAGGGCGATCTCGGTGTCGCGCTGCTTCAACATCGCTTCGCAGATCAGATCGTCGAACGTGCCGTTGAAATTGCCGCGGCGATACAGCAGCGAGTCGGTCTTGCCGACGACGCGGGCGAGATCCTTGGCAAAAGGCGCGCGCAGCTTCTCGACCAGTTGCGCCATCGCCGGATCCGGCTTGATGGCGTCGGCGAACACCGGCATCAGCTTGAAGCGGATATCGGAGACCTTCTTGTCCTTCACTGCGATATCGAGCCGCGACACGAATTTGCCGTGCGAGCCCGACGCCACCAGAACGGTGTCGCCGACCTTGACCAGGCCCGGCATCGCGTCGTGGGTGTGACCGGTGAGGATGACGTCGAGGCCCTTCACGCGCCCGGCGAGCTTGCGGTCGACGTCGAAGCCATTGTGCGACAGCAGAACCACGACCTCGGCGCCTTCGGCGCGCGCGTCGTCGACCTGCTTCTGCATGTCCTCTTCGCGGATGCCGAACTCCCATTTCGGGAACATCCAGCGTGGATTGGCGATCGCGGTGCGCGGCAGCGCCTGTCCGATCACGGCGACCTTCACGCCGCCGCGCTCATACATCTTGCGCGCCTCGAACACCGGTTCCTGCCATTCGTTGTCGCGGACGTTCTGCGCGAGAAAGGCGAATGACGCCTGTTCGGCGACCTGCTTGACGCGATCGGCGCCGTAGGTGAACTCCCAATGGCCGGTCATCGCGTCGATCTTGAGCGCGCTCAGGACGTCGATCATGTCCTGGCCCTTGGTCTGCAGCGAAGTCCAGCTTCCCTGCCATGCGTCGCCGCCGTCGAGCAGCAGCACCTTGTCGTCGCCGCGCTCCGCGCGGATCGCGCCGACCAGCGTCGCGATCCGGTCCATGCCGCCCATCCGGCCATAGTTACGGGCGAGCGCGACGAAATCATCGGCGGTCAGCGCGAGAGCGTCCGGGGAGCCGGTGGCGATGTGGAAGTAGTTGCGGAATTCCGCGTCGGTGAGATGCGGCGGCTTACCCTTGACCTCGCCGACTCCGAGATTGACCGACGGCTCGCGGAAATGCAGCGGCATCAGTTGGGCGTGGAGGTCGGTGATGTGTAGCAGCGTCACCGTGCCCAGCGGATCGAATTTCAGGATGTCGGCCTGCGTCAGCCGCTGCTGTGCCGCAACGCGTCCAACTGGACCGAGGCCGCCGGCGAGCGTCAGCGCCGACGCAGCCGCAGTCACCTGCAGAAATTCCCGCCTCGAGATCATCGTTTCATTCCCTTGTCCTCGCGCATCCGCCGGGCTTGTTCGCCGCTAGACCGATCCGCTCGATCTCAATTCCCGGCACAGCTCCGCGATCCGAGGGCGTATCGCCCCCGGGCTTGCATCGATGTGGTCCGGTGGACTGCCGTCGTTAGCCGACGGTCAGCTTGTGCTTGGACGTGTAGTTGGAGCCGTCGTCGTCCTTCCAGGTGAAGGTGAACTCGCCGGACTCGGCCGCCTTGTAGAAGAACGACTGATATGGATTGGCCGAGATCGCCGGATTCCACTCGGCTTCAAACACCATCTTTCCGTTGAACTCGGCCACGAAGGTGTTGATGATCCTGCGCGGCACGATCTTGCCCGACGCGTCCTTACGCTGGCCGGACTCCATTTCGTGCGAAATCAGCGTCTTGATCTCGATGAGTTCGCCGGGCTTGGCCTGGGTCGGCACGCGAACGCGGGGTGTCGGAGTGATCGCCATCTGATTATCCTCGCCTGTCTGTTTCTTGATAACGGCCAGGCCTAACCGCCGCAGCCGCCGATGGTGACCTTGACGCTGGCCTTGCTCGAATACAGGCTGCCATTGGACATCTCGGCGATGCAGATGATGTTCTGGGTCTGCGCGAGCCGCATCCGCGTCGACGCCGCGGCCTTACCGCAGGCGGGCGTGAACTTGTAGCTGACGATACCAGGCAGCGGATTGCCGTCGGCGAAGACATGAACCGCCTTGACGTAGTCCGCGCCGGTCATCGGGCTTTCGACTTCGACGTTGATCGGCACAACGAGACCATTCTCCGCGATCTCCGGCACGTCGAGCTTGATCTTGCCGCTCTCGAACTTCTTGTCGCCGTAGAGCTTCTTGATCTCGGCGTCGACCGCAGCGACATCGGCGAACGACATCCGCGGCGCCAGCAGCGCAGCGAGGCCCGCGATTCCTGCGAGAGCCAGCATTTCGCGGCGACTCGTCTCAACCTTCGTGAAAACCATTGGGCATCTCCTCGGGGAGTCTTTCGCGTCCCTTGCCTACAGTACCGCTTGACGTTTCCAAGCTCGATCGGTCATGATCCGCAAACATCATTATATTGTTTTTCTTGAATGTAAAGATATCCGACAGTTCGGCGGATGTTTTTAGACCGCAAAAGACGGTCAACGGAGGAAGCGAGATGAGACCCATCGGATTAGCGGCGCTGCTAACGCTTGTGCTCTGCACAATGGCGTTCAAGGCTCAGGCCCAGGACGCGAGCGAAAAGGAAATCGAGCGTTATCGCGCGATGATCTCCGATCCGATGTCCAATCCCGGCTTCCTTGCAGTCGACCGCGGCGAGCAGCTCTGGGCCGAGAAGCGCGGCGCCAAGAACGTCTCGCTCGAAGGTTGCGACCTCGGTCTCGGCGCCGGAAAGCTCGAAGGCGTTTATGCGCAGCTGCCACGCTACTTCAAGGACGCCGACAGGGTCATGGACCTCGAGCAACGCCTGTTGTGGTGTATGCAGAATGTCCAGGGCCTCGACACCAAGGACGTCGTGACCCGCCGCTTTTCCGGTCCTGGCCGGGTCTCCGATATGGAGGACCTGGTCGCCTACATCGCTAACAAGTCGAGCGGCATGAAGATCGCGCCGCAGCTGGGCCATCCCAAGGAGCAGGAGATGCTCGCGGTCGGCGAGGAGATGTTCTATCGCCGCGCCGGCGTGATGGATTTCGCTTGCGCGACCTGTCACGGCAGCGAGGGCAAGCGGATTCGGCTGCAGGCGCTGCCGGACCTCGCCAAGCCCGGCAAGGAGCCGCAGGACACGATGGGGTCGTGGCCGACCTATCGGGTTTCGCAGGGCGCGCTGCGCACGATGCAGCACCGGCTATGGGACTGCTTCCGCCAGCAGCGCTGGCCCGCGCCCGAATACGGCTCCGACGGCATCACCGCGCTGACCATGTATCTCAACACGATGGCATCGGGCGGCGAGATCACCGTCCCCTCGATCAAGCGCTGAGGGAGGGCTGATCATGATCACGAAATCAAAATTGTCGGTGTTGACGCTGGCGCTCGGCGGCGCCCTCGCCTGCGGCTCGTTCGTTGCAAGCCTGGCCGCGGACAAGCCCGTCCCGCCGAAAAACGCCGAGGCCGCCAAGCCTGATGCCGCCAAACCTGAAGCCGCGAAGGCGGAAGCTGCGAAAGCCGAGCCTGCGAAGGCGGCGGAGCCGGCCAAGACGGCCCACGCCGCGCCGGTGCACAAGGTCTCTCCCGAACTCGTCGACGCCTACATCAAGGCGACCTTCGGCAAGGCGCCGCCAGAATGGCAGGAGCGCATCGTCCCCGACGAGACGATGAAGGACTGCAACGCCTATCGTGGCGATGTGCCGGTCGGCGTCGCCGACACGATCATCGAGCGCGAACTGAAGCGCGTGACCTTTCCGGCCGACGGCAAGTTTCTCGGCAACTGGAAGGAAGGCGCCAAGATCGCCAATAATGGCCGCGGCGGGCAGTTTTCCGACGACGAGAAGACGGTGAACGGCGGCAACTGCTACGCCTGCCACCAGATGGAAAAAGCCGAAGTGTCGTTTGGTACGCTCGGCCCCAGCCTCACCCACTTCGGCAAGGACCGCAAATACGCGGACGCCGAGATCAAGCAGGCCTACATCAAGATCTACAATTCCCAGGCAGTGATCGCCTGCTCCAACATGCCGCGGTTCGGCACCAACAAATTCCTGACCGAACAGCAGATCAAGGACGTGCTCGCGTTCCTGTTCGATCCGGAATCGCCGGTCAACAAGTAACAGCCGCTCGGCTGAAGGATTGGTTCAATGAACAGAAAATGGATACCGGCGATCGCGATGACCTTCGGCGCGGCGATCGGCACGATTCCGGCCGGCGCGCAGGACGCGCTGGTCGTCACCAAATCGCTGAACCCGGAACTGGCGCTCGAATGCGCCAGGGCCGCGATCGCCGAGTGCCGCAAGCAGGGCTTTCAGGTCGCGGTCGCGGTGGTCGATCGCACCGGACTGCCGCAGGTGATGTTGCGCGACCGCTTCGCCGGCGCGCATACGCCGACCACCGCGACCGGCAAGGCCTGGACCGCGGTGTCGTTCAGGACGCCAACGACCGAACTGCAGAACATCACCAAGCCCGGGATGCCACAGTCCGGATTGCGCGATCTGCCGAATGTGGTGATGCTGGGCGGCGGCATGATGATCGAGGCCGGCGGCTCTGTGGTCGGCGGCATCGGCGTGTCGGGCGCCCCCGGCGGCGATGCCGATGACGCCTGCGCCAAGGCCGGCATCGACGCCATCCGCGACAAGCTGGATTTCTGAGACCGCGCTTTTAGAGCTTCGGTTCTGATTGAATCAGAACCGAAGCGCGCACCGGCATCCACTTCGCTCGAAAACGCTACGTCGTGATTTCATGGCGCGCGCAACACTCGCGCCATCGAATCGAATCGCGAATATCCGCTACACCGGCTTCTTCAGCCACTCGGTGAACGGCATCGACAGATAGCCCTTCTCCCTGACGTAGCGGAACATCGCGAGAAATTCCGGCGGCTCCAGCAGACCGGGCATCCGCACGACTTCCCGCTCCTGCGGCTTCTTGGCGACCAGACCGTCGATCCGTTCCGGAAAGAACTGCACGGTCGGCGTGAAGCGAACGCCGTAGGTCTGAGCAAACGCCTTCTCGCCGAACTTGCTACCGTCGAAATCGGTGATCTCGCGGTCGCCGATGTGATTGAGGTGCACGATCTCGAAATTGTCCCGGATGTAGCTCTCGATGGCCGGGTCCATCATGTGGACCTCGTGCATCTTCTTGCAGGACGGGCAGCCTTTCAGCCCCCACATAATGGCGAGGCGCTTCCCCTTTGCGGTCGCGCCTTCGAGATCCTCCCTGAGATCGAGGAAGCTCTGGAGATACCAGTCGAGCTGGTACAGCCCGTCGTCGCCAAGCACCGGCCTGGCGCGCGCGGGCATCGCGCGTAGACCGAGCGCGCCAGCGCTGAATATTCCGAACGCTGCGAGCGCCTGACGGCGCGACATTGGACGATCGATCATCGGGCCCCTCCTTGTTGTGCGCTCTACCCGATCGTTCCGAATGCCGGAAAGGTCTGCAGCAACCATCCGGAGATCTTCGGCATCGCGCCAGTCAAAAACAGAACGCCAGTCAGAACAAGAGCGGAGCCCATCACCTTCTCGATGGTTTCCATATGCGCGCGCATCCGCGCCATCAGCCTGATGAACGCGCCGGAGAACAGCGCGGCCAGCAGGAATGGAAGCCCGATCCCGAGCGAGTAAGCGCCGAGCAGCAGCGCGCCCCGCGTTGCCGAGCCTTCCACGCCGGCGACGAGCAGGATCGTCGCCAGCACCGGGCCGACGCACGGCGTCCAGCCGAACGCAAAGGCGAGCCCGACCACATAGGCGCCGAAAAACCCGACGCCCCGGCTGACATTCTGGAAGCGCGCCTCGCGAAACAACAGTCCGATCCGGAACACGCCGAGGAAGTGCAATCCCAGGATGATGATCACGATGCCGGCGACGATCCCCAGCGTGTCGAAATGATCGGTGATGACCTGGCCGAGTGCAGAGGCCGAAGCGCCGAGCGCGACGAACACGGTCGAGAACCCGAGCACGAAGGCCGCGGACGCGCCGACAACACGCCAATTGATCGCCCTGGTCGGCTGATCAGACCCACGGACGAGCTGGTCGAGACTGATTCCGGCGAGAAAACAAAGATAAGGAGGAACCAGAGGAAGCACGCAGGGCGACAGGAACGACAGCACCCCAGCCCCGAAGGCGCCGATCAGCGAGATATTGGAGACCACGACGCGACCGCCCCCTGGAACAAACATGCGAATTCGTCTATATGTATCATAGCATGGCCCGAAAGCTCCTGAAATCGATGCTGCTCTGCGGAATCCTGTCGGCGGCGGCGTTTGGGCCTGCGGCCGCACGGGCTGCGGAATTATTGATGTTCGAACGCGACGGCTGCGTCTGGTGCGCCCGCTGGGACCGCGAGATCGGCCCGATCTACAACAAGACCGACGAAGCCAGATTGCTGCCGCTGCGACGCATCAACATCGACCGCGACAAAGCTGCGGATCTTGGGTTAGCTTCGCCGGTGCGATTTACGCCGACCTTCGTGGTGATCGACAAAGGCCGCGAGGTCGGCCGCATCACCGGTTACATCAACGACGACGCGTTCTGGGGTCTGCTCGGTATCTTGGTCGCAAAGATCGCGCCGTCGCCTCACCCCAACCACACTGAACGCGGATTAGCGCAACGCAAGGCCAGTTGATCTCCATGACATCGATCCTCGACCCGAACATCGAGACCGAATTCCGCGATGGCGCGGAATACTCGCCCGAACTCGATATGCTGATGCGCCGGGCGCGCAAGGCGAGCAACTTCCTGAAGGCGGTGTCGCACGAAAACCGGCTGTTGCTGCTGTGCCTGCTTGCCGAACGCGAGCGCTCGGTGACCGAGCTGGAAAACATCCTGTCGCTCCGGCAATCGGCGGTGTCGCAGCAACTCGCGCGCCTGCGTTACGACGGCATGGTCGATACCCGGCGGGACGGCAAGACGATCTACTATAGTCTCGCCAATGACGACGTGCGTCGTGTGATCTCGGTGATCTATGATATCTTCTGCGCCTCAGCGCGAGGCGGCGACCAGAAGTAGTCCCACCCTCGCCGCAGCGCACAAGGCCACGCGATCGACGCGACCGCCTGGCGGCGTCGAGGGAACCCGATGCAGAATATGTCCGCCTTGCTGCTCGCGCTGACCGGCCTCTGCATCGGAACGGCGGCCGGCTTTTTCGTGCGTCTGGCGCGACTGTGCTCGTTCGGCGCGGTCGAGGACGCGCTGATGGGCGGCGACACGCGGCGGCTGCGGATCTTCGGATTGGCGCTCGGCATTGCGCTGATGGGGACGCAGGCGCTGGTGATCGGCGGCGTGCTCGACCCCGAACTCACCAACTACACCGGCGCCGCATTGCCGCTGGCATCGATCATGATCGGCAGCGTGCTGTTCGGCATCGGCATGGCGATGGTCGGCACCTGTGGCTTCGGTTCGCTGGTGCGGCTCGGCGCCGGGGATTTGCGCAGCTTCGTGGTGCTTTTGGTGCTCGGCGGCGCGGCCTATGCAACGCTGCGCGGCGTGTTGTCGGGATTCCGCATCACCGTGCTGGAACGATTGTCGGTGACGATGCCGGAGGGCGTCAGCACCGACCTTGCATCGCTGACCCGTTTTGCGTTCGGCCTCGACTTGCGCGCTGCGATCGCGGCGATCGGCGGCGGCGTACTTTGCTTGCTGGCGTTTGGCGACAAGCGGCTGCGGCGAACGCCGCGGCTGCTGGCGGCCGGCGTCGCGCTCGGCATACTCACTGTCGCCGGCTGGCTGGCGACGACGAAGCTGCCCGACGATTTCGCCGGGCCGGTGCATCCGCAGAGCCTGACTTTCGTCTCAACGATCGGCAAGGCGGTCTATGCGGGCCTGCTGAACGCCGCCAACTTCGCCGATTTCGGCGTCGGCACGGTGTTTGGCGTAGTGCTGGGGTCGTTTCTCGCCGCCTGGCGCGCCGATGAGTTGCGTTGGGAAGCATTCGACGACGACCACGAGATGCGCCGTCACATCGGCGGTGCGGCGCTGATGGGACTGGGCGGCATTCTAACCGGCGGCTGCACCATCGGCCAAGGCATCACAGCAGGCTCGCTGCTCGCAATCTCCTGGCCGATCGCCATCGGCGGCATGATGCTCGGCGCCCGCATGGGCATCGCCGTGCTGGTCGACGGCTCCCCGGCAGACCTGATCCGCCGCCGCTGGGGCAGCCTGCGTGGCCGTCTGCAGCCGCGCAAGCCGGCCTCGATCAAGGCTTCAGATAACTCCAGCCGTCTTCCTGCAACTCCATCAGACGCACCGCGCCGGACGGCACCAGGGTCGCCTGCGGAATGACACTGAAGGCGCGCCCCTCGCGCGTCTCCATGCCCTGCTTGGTGTTGTCGCAAGCCGTGAATTTGATGCTCGATGGAAAGCTCGCATCGGCGATCTGCTTGATGCGGTCCTTCACCGGCGAGCTGTCATCGCGCAGCATATGCAGGCCCGGGCCGTAGGTGACGATTTCGACCTGAACGTCCTCGCCCTTCACCTTGTACGCCTCGATGATGTTCGTGGCGTTGTTCAGCGCGAGATTCATCACCGCCGGATCGTTCTGATTGACCTGGATGGCGACCCGGTGCGATTTGGCGTCGGCCGCAGCGCCCATTGTGACGCCGAGCGCCAGAATCGCGACTGCCGCAATTGCACTGAACAGCAGCTTCATTTGCTCTCTCCCCGATCTGTGTTTGTTGGCTGCAAACTACCGTCGCGATCTTCAGCTGTCATCCGCGGCACGCGATCGTGATCCGGAGGCGTGATCGATCACTTGCCACGCGGGCACGGGATGATGATCGTCGTGGTCGTCGGAGCGTTCAAAGTTGCCCCCTCGATTTCCGTCAGCATCTTCTTCTCGCGCCTTGAAGTCTGTACCCCTATAGGGTACCTTTTGGACTCGACGAGTAGCGTCAGACCGATCGGTACAACGGGATCCGGCATTCACGGCGGTTGTCGGAAGGGCCAAGCGATCTGATGCATGTACGTTCCCGTTCGGAATATCTTACTTCGCGGAAGTCGGCCCGCTGATCGACTCGAAAGCCAGGTGTTTATTTCTCGATATGCTCTTCAGCCTCACCAGGAACCAGCGGATCAAGGCAGGGTGGATCGTCGCCCTGGTCTATCTGCTATGCATCCTGGTGCCGACGCTGTCCTACGCCCTGCCCGGGGAACACGCTGTCGCGCATTGCATGCCCCCGGAAGGCGGCATGTCGGGCTCGGCACACATGCATGACAAGGCCGTTCAACCGATCCACGCCCATCTCGACGCCCAGACGCATGATCACTCGCCGGCCCCAGCAATGGCGGTGTCCGGCAATCACGGCCAGTCGTCGATAGCGACGCCCCAGGCCGATGACGAAGGGTCTTCCAGCAAGGGTCCACACACCGCCAACGGTCAGTGCTGCGCGCTGATGTGCGTCTCCGCAATGCCGGCGTCGCATTTCGACATCGCGATGCCCCCGATGTCGAACGCCCTCCGCATCGCGACCAGCTACCGTGCGTTGGCGGACAACGGCCCCGCCGTCCGAGACCGCCCTCCATCACCTGATCTGATCGCCTAGACGCGGTGCGTCACCCGAACAGGGTGAGCGCACCTGTGGTCCATCGTCAGTTCAGGAAAAACCCATGTTTGCGCAGTTTGGGGCGAAGATCGCCGCCGTTGGTTCGGTGGCCGCGAGACTATTCAACAGACGACCAGCGATGTTTGCCGCCGTATCCGCCGGCGCCCTCACCCTCGGGGGCTGCCTGCCGATGCCGGCGCCGTTGGCGGGGGCAGACCCGGCAGACCCATCTGCGAGGGTCGCGGGCGTCGCCTACCGCTCGACCGTCGCTCCCTATACGAGCCTGCGCCCGGTCGTTCCCTCGGCATGGCGTGAACGGAACGACCGCGCCGCTCCTGCTGCTAAATCCAGCCGGTAGGAGGGGACATGCCCAGCACGCTTGCCATCTCCAACCCTCCGTCTCTCCGTCGCGGCTCCCGGCCCGCAGCGGCCCTGGTCCTGCTTTCGTTGCTCGTCCTGTCCGGATGCGCCAGCTTCTCGCCTGATGCAGGCATGGGTGTCGTCGCCGGCGTCGCAGGCGAAACGATCAAGAAGGACGTCATCTCGATCAGGACCCAAGACGACGCGCTGCGTGCCGATAGCGCCGTGAAGGACCTGCTTCGCCGCACGTTGACGGTGGAGAGCGCCGTCCAGGTCGCGCTGCTGAGCAACCGCGGTCTGCAGGCGGCCTACAATGAACTGGCGCTCGCCGAAACCGATCTCGTCGGCGACAGCCTTCCGCCCAACCCGACTTTCTCGATCTCCCGCATCGCCGGCAACGGCGGGCTCGAGATCGAGCGGCGGGTCGTCGGCGACATTCTCGCGCTCGCGACACTGCCCTTCCGTTCGGAGTTAGCCCGCCAACGCTTCGAGAAGGCGCAGTTGCGTGCCGCCGAAGACACGCTGCGGCTCGCCGCGGACGTCCGCCGCATCTACTACAGGACGGTGGCCGCCAACGAACTGGTCGGGCTTCTCACCGACGCCAAGTCGACCGCCGAATCCACCGCCCAGTTTGCGGCGAAGCTCGGCGAGACGGGGTCGCTCAACAAGCTCGACCAGGCCCGCGAACAGGCGTTCTACGCGGAAACGACAGCCGATCTGGCGACCATGCGACAGGAGGCGGCGAGCTCCCGCGAGCGACTGATCCGGCTGCTCGGGCTGTGGGGCAGCGACATCGGCATCAAGCTGCCGCAGCTTCTGCCCGTTCTTCCCCGTCGGCCGCTATCGCTGCCGCGAATCGAAGTCGATGCAGTGACCCACCGGATTGATCTGCAGATCGCACGGATCGAACTGGCGGTGCTGGCGAAGTCGCTGAACCTCACGCAAGCCAGCCGTTTCGTGACGCTGCTCGACGTCGCCGGCATCGAGAGCAAGACCCGCGATCCGGAGGGGCCGCCGTTCCGCGAGCGCGGCTTCGACCTCCAATTCCAGATTCCGATCTACGACGGCGGCGAGGTCCGCGTTCGACAGGCCGCTGAAACCTACAATCAGTCGTTCAATCTCTTGACCGAGAAGGCCATCAACGTCCGCTCCGAAGCGCGCAATGCGTTCCGTGTCTATCGTTCGACCTACGACATCGCGGGTCACTACCAGCGCGAAGTCCTGCCGCTGCGCAAGATCATCTCCGAAGAGATGCAACTACGCTTCGGCAGTATGCAGGTCGACGTCTTCGCGCTCCTCACGGAGGCGCGCCAGCGCATCGCCGCGCTTCGCGCGGCGATCGAGGCCAAGCGAGACTTCTGGCTCGCGCAATCCGAACTGCAGACCGCGGTCAACGGCGGCGGTCGCGGCGAATCCCAAACCGAAACCAGAACGTCGGCCACCGCCCAGGCGTCCGGCGGCGGCGCGCATTGAAATGGAGAACCCCATGCTGTCCCGAAGAAACTTCCTCGGCTCCGCAACGGCGCTCGCCAGCGTTGCTGCCGTCACCGGCCGCGCCCAGGCCGCGACCATTCCGGAGGCCGCGACGATGGAAAAGACGACGATGCAGCCGCCGCTGCATCCGACCAGCGGGCCCGACTACAATCCGGTCGTCACACTCAATGGCTGGACGCTGCCCTGGAGGATGAACGGAGATTGGAAGGAATTCCACCTTGTCGCCGAGCCGGTCGAGCGCGAGTTCGCCGAAGGCATGACGGCGCATCTCTGGGGCTACAACGGCCAGTCGCCGGGGCCGACCATCGAAACGGTGGAGGGCGACAAGGTCCGCATCTTCGTCACCAACAAATTGCCCGAGCACACCACGGTGCATTGGCACGGCGTGCTCCTGCCGGCCGGGATGGACGGCGTAGGCGGACTTAATCAACCGCACATCCCGCCGGGCAAGACGTTCGCCTACGAATTCGAGATGAAGCACAGCGGCACGTTCATGTACCACCCCCATTCGGACGAGATGGTTCAGATGGCGATGGGCATGATGGGGATGATGGTCGTACATCCGCGCGACAAATCCTTCCGGCCGGTCGATCGCGACTTCGTCTTCATCATGAGTTCCTATCTCATCGACCCCGGCACCTATCTGCCGAAGGTCACCGAGATGACCGACTTCAATATGTGGGCCTGGAACAGCCGGGTATTTCCCGGCATCGATCCACTGCCGGTGCGCCTCGGCGACCGTGTCCGGGTTCGCGTCGGCAACCTCACCATGACCAACCATCCGATCCATTTGCATGGACACAATTTCGCTGTCAGTTGCACGGACGGCGGCTGGGTGCCGGAGAGCGCGCAGTGGCCTGAAGTAACGACGGACATTCCCGTCGGCTCAATCCGCGCATTCGACTTCACCGCGGACAACCCCGGCGATTGGGCGTTCCACTGCCACAAGTCGCATCACACCATGAATGCCATGGGCCACGACATCCGCAACCTGATCGGGGTGTCGAAGAAGGACTTGGCGAAGGCGGTCGGCAAACTTGCTCCGGACGCGATGGTGATGGGAACCACCGGCGGCGCCATGGGGGACATGGAGATGCCGCTTCCCGACAACACGCTCCCCATGATGACCGGATCAGGACAGTTCGGCCCGATCGAGATGGGCGGAATGTTCACCGTGATGAAGATCCGCGAAGGCCTCGCCCGCGACGACTACAAGGACCCTGGTCCCTACGATTTCCCGAAAGGCACCGTCGCATACGAGGTCGACGCGCCGCAAAGCGCCGCCCCGCGCCAGGCCAACGACAAGACGAAAGCCAAGGCGGCCGATCCGAAGCCCGTGAAGATGAACATCAAAGGGATGAAGGGAATGTAGGCGTTCCCGAGAACCGATCACCTTCCAAACCACATTCCAGAGGAGATCAAGATGAAGACCAAACTGATGGCGGCCGCAGCGGCCTTGGTCGTGTCGTTTGCGCCCGCCCCACTCCTGGCGGGAGCCGATCACGGCCGCCACACGCACAGCGCGGCGTTCTCGGCCGGCGAGCCGGGCGACGCGAGCAAGCCTTCACGGATCGTGCAGGTCACCATGACCGAAGCCGACGGGAAAATGCTGTTCACTCCCAGCAGGGTCGAAATCAGGAGTGACGAGCAGATCAAGTTCGTGCTGCGCAACAGCGGTGAACTCGATCACGAGTTTATCCTTGCCACCACCGAAGACAACCTCAGACACGCCAGTTCGATGAAGAATGATTCCAACATGGAGCACGACGATCCCAACGCCAAGTGGCTGGCTCCGCAGAAGACCGGCCATCTCGTCTGGAAGTTCACCAAGGCGGGGGAATTCGAATACGCCTGCCTGATACCCGGTCACCGCGAAGCGGGAATGATCGGCACCGTCATCGTCAAGTAGTCCAACCCCGAAAGGAACGAAATGACCCACAACAAGTTCGCCGCAGCCACGCTCGCGTTCGCGCTTCTCTCCTCGTCCGGGGTTCTCGCGCAGGACGCGATGGTCAAGGGCGAAGTGAAAAAGGTCGATGAGGCCGCCAAGAAGATCACGCTCAAGCACGACCCGATCAAGAGCCTCGGCATGGAGGAGGGCATGACGATGGTCTTCAGAGTTCAGGACCCCGCAATGCTGAAGCAGGTGAAGGCCGGCGACAAGGTCCAATTCACCGCCGAGCGCGGCAGCGACGGCATCGCCATCACCAAGATCCAAAAGAGTAAGTAGAATCCGGTGATAGCCTCCGCCGTCATCGAATAGCCTGACGGCGGAGGCGGGATCTTCTGCACGGCGTCAACGAATGGCGTCGCCACCTTTCCTCACGCCAAAATCCGCACAATCCAGGGGAAGATCAATGGCCATGAAGACTTCATTGACGGCCTTCGCGCTGATCGCAGCAACCCTCGGCGCCGGCGTCGCCTACGCCCATCCCGAATTGCAGTCGACCGAGCCCGCTGCCGGAAAGGCTTCGGCTCCGCCGAAGGAGATCCGCATTCTGTTCAACGAGAACATCATTCCGCGATTCTGCGGGATCGAACTGAAGGACCAGGCCGGAAAGGCGATCGCGACCGGAAAGGCAACGGCTGATCCCAGCAACAAGAAGCTGATGATCGTGCCTCTCAAGGATCAGCTCTCGCCCGGCGACTACAAGGTCGATTGGCACGCGGTGTCTGACGATACACACAAGGTCAAGGGCAGTTACTCCTTCAGCGTGGCTCGCTGATGATCGATCTCGGGCTCGTCATGGCCCGTTTCGTCCACTACGCGGCATCCACTGCGCTCGCCGGAATCGCGTTCTTTCCGATCTATGCTTGCGCCGGAGGCGAGCCCCCGGCGCTTGCCAGTTGGAGGCGCAGGCTGATGGTCTGGTCGGCGATCCTCGCTCTGATCAGCGGCCTCGGCTGGTTCGCCTTCGCTGCAGCCAATATGAGCGGCGGGCTGGCGGACGTCGCGGATTTGGAAGTCATCGCGTCAGTCATTCGCGACACCGGCTTCGGCGGCGTCTGGGCGGTGCGCATGGTCGTCGCGACCATACTGGTCGCCGCGCTCCTCCGGCGCTCGTCGCGGGCGGGCGCCGACCGGGATAAGGTGACGTTCTTACTCGCCGCCGGACTCCTCGCCTCCCTCGCGGGCGCCGGTCACAGCCAGATGGCGGAGGGCTGGGCGAGCGCGCTGCACGTCACCGCGGACGCGGCGCATCTTCTCGCAGCGGGAGCCTGGCTCGGTGGACTTGCTCCGCTCGGCTTCATTCTGCGGCGCGGCGCGGCGACGCCGGCGAGACCAACCTGCGTCGATATCGATCGCGTGCTGATGCGTTTTTCCGGAATGGGATACGTCGCCGTGGCGACGCTGGTAGGAACCGGCTTGGTGAATAGCTGGTTCCTCGTCGGATCGGTCTCCAGCCTGCTTCACAGCACCTACGGGCAGATCCTGATGGCGAAGCTGGCACTTTTCGCAAGTATGCTCGCGCTCGCTGCGGCGAACAGACTCTGGTTGATGCCGGCGCTGGAAGCGTCGCGAAGGCGCGATTTGGACGGATCCGACCTCTGGCGGCGCAGACTTCGAACCCATGTGCTGGGCGAGCAAAGTCTGGGCCTGCTGGCCCTGCTGAGCGTGAGCGTTCTGGGAACGATACGACCCGCGATCGGACAATGACCACGCGGGAGGCAGCCGCTCGACGGCCGCCTCCCGCGCTCGGCTGATTACTTCTTTTCACCCATATGATGGTTTTCGGACTTCGGCCCACCGCTGTAATGATGGCCACCGTCCTGACCGGTCTTCTTTGCCACCCCCGTGTCCGGGTTTTTGGTCGCGTGCGGCGTCCCCGTCTTCGGACCACCTTGATAGCGGTGCGCGTTGGGTTCGGTCGAGGAGGTCTGAGCCAGGGCCGGCGCGACCGAAAAGGCGAGAGCCGCGGCGATAGCGATCAGTCTTCGATTGGTCATAGCAATCTCCGTCAAGTCATCGTGGACAATGGTTCGTGGATGGAGCGCGGTCCGCCAAACAACACCGGCGCCGAAACGGTCGCAGTTAAGCGATCGCGCGCGAAAGCTCGGCCTGTGCAGACATGTCACTCTCCTTCGCGGCTTACTTGGCGGCCCCACGGTGCACCTACACGGTGCTCAAAAGTGAATTCGTGAAGGAGAGCAATTCGGTTACAGCCGTTCGAAAGAATATCCCGGCGATTTCCGATATCGTTGCGCTCACCAGCGCAGCAGCCGGGGGCCGAGCAATGCGCCGGCCAGCGTGCACAGCACCACCGTCCCGCCGTACCAGACGGAAATGAATGCAACGCTCTCGGCGGCGCAATGGAGTGCATAGCCCATAGCGCTGACGCAGCCTGCGACCAGACCGGACACTGCGCCCGCCCTCACCAGATCTGTCGGGGCCATCCGGCGCACCGCCCAGATGATGGTGGCGAACGGAACAATCGCGATGACCGGGATCGACACCAGGCATTCAATCCATTCGTCGCCGACGATCTCGGTCCTCCAGTGCGACATCGGCGTCAGGGAAAGAGCGCCGATCGCGAGCCCCATCACCGCGAGCAACGGAAGCGATAGCAGCGCCAGTGACACCCGACGCTCACCACCCGGTCGCGCCAGCCGACTTAGGACAATCGATGCCGGGATGAGGATGGGGAGCATCAGCCCGATCTTCAGCAACAGATACGGCAGTGAGCGGTCGAGTTCCGGGCGCAGCCCCATCACCGCCAGCACAAGGCAGGCGGCGAGCAGGACGCCCCCAGCAATGACGAGCACGAGCGTTCGGCCGGCCGGCCGGCGAACGGGCTCGACATTGGTTCCGAGCATGGCGATGAGATCGTCGGTCTTCATGACAGTTTCTCCCGTCCGATCATCGCGGCCAACGCCTTCAAACCGCGATGGACGCTTACTTTGACTGAAGACTCGCTCATCTTGAATTTAGTCGCCGTCTCGGCGACGCTCAGACCGTCCAGCTTGACGGCCTGCACAGCCGTCCGCATCTTCTCCGGAAGTCCCGCCATCAGCCTGCTGAGATCGATGGAACTCTCGACGCCGGCGGCGGCGTCCTCCTCCACCAACGGATCGATGCCGTCGATTCGGACGTCAGACATCGACCCCCGTGTATGCCGCAGGTGGTCGATCAGCTTATAGCGCGCAATCGCGCGCACCCAGGGCGTCAGCAACTGCGCCGGGTCATAGGTGTGGCGCCTCATGTGAATGGCCATCAAGGCTTCTTGAACAAGGTCCTCGGCCTCTGTCGCGCTGCGGCCGATTCTGGCGAGCTTGCCCCGGTAATAGACGCGCAGATTGCCGCTCAGCCGCGACAGCAGTTCGCGGTGCGCAGCGGCCTCGCCGCGCAGGCTTGCCAGCATCAGCGGCTTCAGCTCGTCCTCGACCATCTCAGCGCCCTAACAACCTCAATTCGGGCGGAACCGCAGCTTGGTTACATCTCACGCAGGAAAATCGCGCCGACGCCTCGGCGTTTTCCATGCGCAATGTGCGGTCGCGTCCTGGAGGGCCTCAACGAGGTCAAAGGGCCGACTACCCCCGCCGGTAGCGGGCCCGATCCGGTTGACGGTTCTGCGGAGGTCGGCGGTGAAGCGAGAGGTTCTTTTCCCTCGCCGATCGGCGGACGCGGAATGTCAGAGCAAACGGCTATGCTCGAAGAAGCGTCGGCAATGCCGGAGGGATGAAACGGGCCATCCAGCGGAGCGGAAGCCCTCAGCGGACCGAAGCATTTCGACAGGGCCCGGCAGGTGTCTGATTCGTAGAGCGCCCCGGTCGCCTCGATGCCGCAATCGAATCAGGGATTTCGCCTGCACGGCCAATCTTGAAGGAGCGGAGGCGTCTTTCCCCGAAGACTCAGCATTCGAGTCCACTATGGGACCAAAAGACCAACCGTTCGCAATCTGTTCAGGAATGGTGCCCAGGGGCGGGATCGAACCACCGACACTGCGATTTTCAGTCGCATGCTCTACCAACTGAGCTACCTGGGCGTTCCGTCCGGCGCGAAGGCCGGGGGAGCGCCGGTTTATAGTCAGCCGCGGCGGCGCTGTCCACCCGTCCCGACACTCCTTTGCCCGGGAAAAATCGCCGGGAATTCAGAAGGGCCTGCCGGGTCGCAGACAACCCGCAAGCGGGGGCGAAGTCGTCGGGGAAATCTCGGCGGCGTCGGACAACGCTTGCCCGCGGGCCGGGATCGGCCAATGACCGACCGGCGGCCCACTTTGCTCAATCTTCGTCGTTTTCCGATGGCGCGGCGGGAATCACATACGCGCCCGACAGCCAGCGGTTGAGGTCGACGTCGCGGCAGCGCTCGCTGCAGAACGGCCGGGATTGCTCGGTCGCGGGCTTGCCGCAGACTGGGCAGCGTTTTGCCTTGGCGGTCTTTGCGGCAGGGGTCTTAGCCGCAGAAGCCTTGCCGGCAGAAGGCTTGGCGGCGGGAGCGTCAGGAGGCATTGAGCCAGCCGAACCGGATCGGGAAACCTTCGCCGCCGAGCAGCGACACCGTCTCGTACAACGGCAGGCCGACGATATTGGTGTAGGAGCCGACGATCTTGACCACGAAGCTGCCGGCGATGCCCTGCACGGCGTAGCCACCGGCCTTGCCGCGCCATTCGCCGGAACCGACATAGCCGTCGATATCTTCCTCCGACAACCGTTTGAACCGGACCTTGGTCTCGATCAGACGCTGGCGGAAGCTGCCCTTCGGCGTCACCAGGCAGACCGCAGTGTAGACCCGGTGGTTGCGACCGCTGAGCAGCCGCAGGCATTGCGAGGCCTCGTCGACCAGCTCGGCCTTGGGCAGGATGCGGCGGCCGACCGCCACCACGGTGTCGGCGGCGAGCAGATAGGCGCCGCGCAGGTCGTCGTCGAGCTGGATCGATTGCAGCGCCGCCTCGGCCTTGGCGCGGGCCAGGCGATTGGCGCAGGAGCGCGGCAATTCGCCCTTGGTCGGCGTCTCGTCGACATCGGCCGGGCGCAGCGCGTCGGGCTCGATCCCCGCCTGATTGAGCAGAGCGAGCCGTCGCGGCGAGCCGGAGGCGAGAACGAGTTTGGGACGGCCGAGCATGCGGGACTTTTGATTCGAACGATGGCGCGGGAATGCGCGCGGAACCTATCGGAAGGCAGGGGTTCCGACAACAGCGCAGGCGAGCGGGGGCTTTCAAGTGTAGAGGCCGGGAAAGCGATGCGGTGCTCGCCCTGCCGTTGCGTGGTCCTCTCCGGGCGCTCTGCGCGCAGCCCGAACCATGCCGACGTCCTGTCTCGCCTGCGGAGCGAGGGCTGGGATGATGGGCTACAAGTCACGGCTCGGCCGGGTCGAGGAGCCCCTCTTCCGCCCACATCCGGGCGATGCGGCCCGACCTCTCCCTGCAAGCGGGGCGAGGTTGCTCCGTGAACCGGACCGCCGGGCCACGCTTACCTAACTACTCGTTGCCGCCGCTGTGGCGGCTGAAGCGCTTGAGGATGCGTTGCATCAGGGCCTCGCCGAGTTCGCGATAGGCGGCGAGCTTCTGCTCGCGATTGCCGTCGACGCCGGTCGGATCGAAGGTCGGCCAGTATTCGACGTCGACCGCGCTGGTGCGGGTCAGCTCCAGCGCCTTGTGATGCGCCTCCGGCGACAGCGTCACGATCAGGTCGAAGTTCAGCCCCTCGTAGTCGTCAAGCTCCTCGAAAGTCATCGGCTTGTGCTTCGAAATGTCGAGGCCCATTTCGGCCATCGCCGCCACCGCGAACGGATCGAGCTCGAGCTTCTTCACGCCGACCGAGCGGACATACATCGTGCGCGGCGCGATCTGTCGCAGCATCCCTTCGGCCATCGGCGAGCGTACGCTGTTCATGCCGCAGGCGAACAGCACCGCTTGCGGCTGTCCCATGCGCTCAAACCCGCTGCAACGGACGCATGATCTGGCCCGAAAACCGGCGACCACTTTTCGGGATCATGAAGTTGTCATCGCGCATGATCTGGCCCGAAAAACCGGCGACCACTTTTCGGGATCATGAAATTGTCATCGCGCATGATCTGGCCCGAAAACCGGCGACCACTTTTCAGGATCATGCGTTATCCCTTCCAGTGCAACACCGAGATCAGTGTGAACAGCCGGCGCGCGGTCTCGAAATCGATCCGGACTTTGCCGGACAGACGTTCCTGCAACGTCCGGGAGCCTTCGTCGTGGATGCCGCGACGGCCCATGTCGATGGCTTCGATCTTGTCCGGCGTCGCGGTGCGGATCGCCTGGTAGTAGCTGTCGCAGATCATGAAGTAGTCCTTCACGATGCGGCGGAACGGCGACAGCGACAACAGATGCGTGATCACCGGGGCGCCGTCCTCGCGGCGGATGTCGAACATCAGCCGGCTGCCGGTGATGCCGATATGCAGCGTGAACGGCCCATCGCCCGCGCCCTCCGGCGCGAACAGGTTCTTTTCGACCAGATCGTAAATCGCGATGGCGCGCTCGTGCTCGATGTCCGGCCCGGAGCGCCCGATCGATTCCTCGTCGAGCGTCACCGCGACGATGCGATTGTTGGAATCGTCTGGTTGCGAGGTGCTCATCGCCGATTCAGACGCAGTCCCACCGAGCGCGCATGAGCATCCAATCCTTCGGCCTTGCCGAGCGTCATCGCCGCGGGTCCGAGGGCGGCGAGCTGCTCCGGACCGCATTTCAGGATCGAGGTCCGCTTCATGAAATCGAGCACGCCGAGCCCGGAGGAGAACCGCGCCGAACGCGCCGTCGGCAGCACGTGGTTGGAGCCTCCGACATAGTCGCCGATCGCCTCCGGCGTATGCGCGCCGAGGAAGATCGCGCCGGCATTGCGGATCTTGGCCGCGAAGGCTTCCGGATCGGCAGTGATGATCTCGAGATGCTCGGCGGCGATGGCGTCCGCGAGGCCGACCGCCTCGTCGAGCCGGGCGACCTTGATGATGGCGCCGAACGCGTCCCACGAGGCGCGCGCGATCTTTTCGCGCGACAGCGTCTTCAACTGCGCCGCGACTGCGCGCTCGACCTCGGCCGCCAGCGCCGCATCGTCGGTGATCAGGATCGACTGCGCATTGGCGTCGTGCTCGGCCTGCGCCAGAAGATCGGCCGCGATCCAGTCCGGATTGCCGGTGTTGTCGGCGACCACCACGACTTCTGACGGACCCGCGATCATGTCGATGCCGACACGACCGAACACCAGCCGCTTGGCGGCGGCCACATAGGCGTTGCCGGGGCCGACGATCTTGGAGACCGGCGCGATCGTCGCGGTGCCGTAAGCCAGCGCGGCCACCGCCTGGGCGCCGCCAACGCGGTAGATTTCGGTCACGCCGCCGAGCTGCGCCGCGGCGAGTACCAGCGGAGCGAGCTTGCCGTCGGGTGACGGCACCACCATCACCACACGCTCGACGCCGGCGACCTTGGCGGGGATCGCGTTCATCAGCACCGAAGACGGATAGGCCGCGGTGCCGCCGGGGACATAGAGGCCGACCGCCTCGATCGCGCTCCAGCGCCAGCCGAGCTCGACGCCGAGCGGATCGGTGAAGCGGTCGTCCTTCGGCAATTGTCGGCGGTGGAAGAATTCGATGCGGTCGCGCGCGAATTTCAGCGCGTCGATGGTATCCGGGTCGCACAGCTTGACCGCGGCGTCGACCTCGGCGGCGCTGACGCGCAGGCCGCTGGCTTCCAGCTTCAAACGGTCGAACTTCGCGGTGGCTTCGAGCAGCGCCGCGTCACCGCGCGCCGCGACGTCGTCGACGATGGCCCGGGTGGCCGCCTCAATGTCGGCCGCAACCTCGCGCTTCATGGCCAGGAAGGCCTTGAATTGAGAGGCGAAATCGGTGCTGGCGCTGTCGAGACGAATTGGCATTTGGAAGCTTCCGGCGGCACAAAGGCCCAACAGGCCCTGATGCTCAATGGCGCGGCGACTTACCGCCGTCAACCCTCAAGGCCGAAGGGTGTTGCCTGACCCGCCGGGCAATGCCCAAGCCAGCCGCGGCCGCGCCTTCAAGCCAGGCCGCCGAGGTCCTCCGGTGGATCGCCGGTACCGAGATGGTCCGGCCCGAGATCGGTCAGCGCGCATTCCAGACACTCGATGTCGAGCCGCAACATGCCGCCGCGGGAGAACATCAGCACCACACTGCCGGCCGGCGCTTCCTGCGCCGGGTAGAATTCGATCCCGATCAATTCGAGCGATGTCTCCGGTGCGCCGATGTCGATATTGCGCGACTTGCAGGCGAGCACGCGATCGAACCGGAGCGCTGCGATCAGCCGGCCGGGGATCGGATCGCCCGACAGCGTCTGCTCCCAGTCGAGCCGATGCAACCCGACCACCAGCCGCTTCTCGGCCTGACGCCAGACGATGTCGCCGGTTTCGACGCGCGCGTCCTGGACATGGGCCGAGATCACCGCGAGATCGTCGGGATCCAAGGCGAGAAGTTTAAGCTGACCCAAGGCAGCCCCCGCAGCAACACTCACCCGCTGATGCGCTCGATGGTGGCGCCGCAGGCCGACAGTTTTTCCTCGAGCCGCTCGAAGCCGCGGTCGAGATGATAGATTCGGTTGACCATGGTCTCGCCTTCGGCGGCCAGCGCCGCGATCACCAGCGACACCGAGGCGCGCAGGTCGGTCGCCATCACCGGCGCGCCGCGCAGCTTGGCGACGCCATCGATGGTGGCGGTTTCGCCGTCGAGCTGGATGCGGGCGCCGAACCGCGCCAGCTCCTGGACGTGCATGAAGCGGTTCTCGAAGATCGTCTCGGTGATATGCGAGGCGCCCTTTGCGCGGGTCATCAGCGCCATCAACTGCGCCTGCAGATCGGTCGGGAAGCCGGGGAACGGCGCGGTGGTCACCGTGACCGGGCTGATGCCGGCGCCGTTGCGCGCGACCTTGATGCCGTCGTTGTTGACCGTGATGGTCACGCCGGCCTGCGTCAGAACGTCGAGCGCCGATTGCAGCAGCTCCGGCCGCGCGCCAGACAATTGCACCTCGCCGCCGGTCATCGCCACCGCCATTGCATAGGTGCCGGTCTCGATCCGGTCCGGCAGCACGGTGTGCCGCGCGCCGTGCAGCTTCGAAACGCCCTCGATCAGGATGCGCGGCGTGCCGGCGCCGGTGATCTTGGCGCCCATCTTGTTGAGGCAGTCGGCGACGTCGGTGATCTCAGGCTCACAGGCCGCATTTGCGATGATCGTGGTGCCCTTGGCGAGCGCCGCCGCCATCAGCGCGACATGGGTGCCGCTGACGGTGACCTTGGGGAATTCGATGGTCGCCCCCTTCAAGCCGCCGGGCGCCTTGGCAACCACATAGCCGGCGTCGATCGACAGCTCGGCGCCGAGCTTTTCCAGCGCCATGATCAAGAGATCGACCGGGCGGGTGCCGATGGCGCAGCCGCCGGGCAGCGACACCTTGGCCTCGTGCATTCGCGCCAGCAGCGGCGCGATCACCCAGAAGCTGGCGCGCATTTTAGAGACCAGATCGTAGGGCGCAGTGGTGTCGATGATGTTCTTCGCCGAGATATGCAGGGTCTGGCCCTGATATTCGTGGTCGCCGGGGCGCTTGCCGACGGCCATGATGTCGACGCCGTGGTTGCCGAGAATCCGCTGGAGCAACGCGACGTCGGCGAGCCGCGGCACATTGTCCAGGATCAGCGTCTCGTCGGACAGCATCGCGGCGATCATCAGCGGAAGCGCCGCATTCTTGGCTCCCGAGATCGGGATGGTGCCATGCAGCTTGTTGCCGCCGATAATGCGAATGCGATCCATGCCGATTCCCGCTGTTTGCCGTGGAATTATACGGCACGAGAGCCGCTTGTGGCAAAAGCGTGGAATTTAAGGCGATTTCAAGAGCTCACGCGATGCCAAGCCCCGAAAGCAGCCGAATCGGCGGACCGTGTGCCCGCCGACCCTCTCCCCGAAGATGCGGGGAATTCTTACCAGCGGTCGCCGTAGGTCCGATAGTCCCGGCGCCGCGGTTCCCGGAAGGAAACGCGCGGATTGACGTTGCAGTCGGCCAACCGTCCCGACGCAGCCGCCCGGCATTGGTTGTACGACGCATAGCTGCAGTCGCCCGGATAGCCATAGCCCGGCGACGTCAGGCAATAGGGATAGTCGCGGGCTTCAGCCGGCGTTCCCGCAACCAAGAAGCCGGCGACAACCGCTGAGGTTGCCGCAAGAACAGTCGCACTGCGACGCCAGATCAAGCCCTTCAAACTGTGTTGCATTATGATTTCCTCGGTGGTTTGGCGGACCAACCCTCTGCGGTCGCGCTCGTTCCAGGCCCTCCACGAGCTCGCTCGGGCGCGCTCGTTCGTGTGAGCGGACGCTCCTTTCCTACGCCGTTCAAGTTCCAATGCAAACAATCGCCGAGCGTTATCGCTCTGGCGGATTCAGCCGATGTTCCTTCGGAACGGGGCGCCAACCGCATCGTTCGTCCCCAGTGCAACCGCACGAATCGAACAACCAAGGAGGATTCATGAGTTTCCGAATGTCCCGGATCGCCGGCATGGCTGCGGCTGTGTTGTTGGCCACCACGATGATTGCTGGCGCGCAGAGCCAGACGGATACCCGCGGCAATGCGATGGGATCCGAGCGGGTCGGCAACGGCCGCGCCATGGAGCGCGGCACTGTCGCGCCGGCGCCCGGCATGACCACGGGGTCGAGCGGTCGCATGAATGGCGCCAATCATCCGACGCCGCAATCGACCCAGGGCGACGTCGGCCCGGAAGGCAACAACAACGGCACACAGACAGGAACATACCGCCGCTGATTTGCGAAACGCGGCGCGGAGTCTGCGTATCAAACATTCAAAGCCCCGGCCCGCGCGGCCGGGGCTTTTTCATGCGCAGTTCCCGCCGCGACGGCGACCAGGTTGATTACGACATTGACGAGCGTGAACGTGGCCAGACTCATCCGAGGACCATGATGCGCTCCTGCGTTCCCTCATAGAAGCATGGCCGGGGCTTCAATGCTGTCCTTCGACCCGCGGCATGGTCGTGTCAGTTCGCCTTATCAACATCACCGTGCGCATTGTGCTGGACGTCTCCGGACTCGCCTTCACCCGGCTCCTGCGCGGCGCGGCCGCGGGCTTGCAACTTGCGTCGCTTGAGGTTTTCCCGCAACGCGTCACGCAGCCTCGCCTGCCGGCTGCCGGTGTCTTGCTGCGGTCGAACAGGCTTGTGGTTCATGGCATGGTTCGCTTGCGGCCCTTGGCAATCGTCGCGGATGTCATTGCAGTCCCTGGTCAGCATTGAAATCATCGATTTCGGAGCGACAAATGTCCAATGACACTTATGCGCTGGCGGCGACGGCGCAACAGACATTCGCCGCTTGGCGTCAAGCTCTTCCTTCGGGAGACGTGACGTTGCTGCGACCGCTGTTGGCCGAGAACGTGACGTTCTATTCGCCGGTGATTCAATCGCCGATCCAGGGCCGAGAGGCGGCGCTGCTGGTGCTCACCGCAGTCGCCGCCGTGCTCGAAAACCTGCGCTATCGCCGGACTTTCGTCGGTGGTCCGCAAGACGCGGCGCTCGAGTTCACCGCCCAGAACGGCAGAGTGCAGCTCACTGGCATCGATCTGATCCGTTTCGACGCCGAGGGGCAGGTCGTTGAATTCGAGGTAATGATGCGGCCGTTAATGGCACTTAACGCGATCGCCGAACTCGTTGGGAGCCGCGTCGGGCTGCAGTTGCTCGAAATGAAGCTCAAATCCGACCCGGGCTAAAGTCGAACGGCGACACGGCTGCAGCGGGCCTCGCCATCCCGTTGTTATGTCTCATGCTTCGCAGGGGAGTAAAATTTCGTCCAGAGACCGGATTTTCCTCCTTCCTGACGTGCGGCGCGCTTGCGCCGGAGGATGCCCTGTGGCAAGGATCGGCCCGCCGCACGGGAGCCCTCGAGGCTGATTCCCGTTGCGGCCTATGCTGCCGTAGCTCAGTGGTAGAGCACTCCCTTGGTAAGGGAGAGGTCGTGAGTTCGATCCTCCCCGGCAGCACCAGCGCATTTGCGCATCAACACCTTGAAATTTTAGACGTTTTACATCCTTGCCGGGGCCGGCCTGGCCGGCAGCGGCGCCCCGATCACGCGATCGGGGGGCGCCTGGTGTGCCAGTCGGTAATCGACTGATAGGCCTGCCCGGCGCGGGCGAGCACGTGCTCGGACAGATGCGGTCCGACCAGCTGGAAGCTCAGCGGCATCGCGTCGGACGCCATCCCCATCGGCATCGTGATGGTCGGGCTGCCGCTGAAGTCGAACGGCGCGGTGAAGCGAAGGATGTTCAGCAGGACATTCGGATCGGCGCCGTATTCGCCCATCCTGGTCAGCGTCGGAATCGGGACCGGCATAGTCGGCGCCAGCAGCAGGTCGATGTCCTCGAACAGCGCCGCCAGCCCGCCGGAGAATCTGAGTCGCTCGTGATGGATCGCCGCGATCTCGACCCCGGTCATCGCGTGGCCCTGCTCGATCAGTTGCGCAAGATCGGGGCCGTACTCCGATTTGCGCGACGGGTAGGTTGCGAGGTGGGCTTCAGCCGTCTCCACCGAGCACATCGGGATCCAGTGACCGACCAGCTTCTCATAGGCGGGAAGCCTCACCTCGCGGATCTCCGCGCCGAGATCGGCAAGCGTCCGCTCGGCTTCGCGCAAGCCCGCGACGACCTGCGGATCGATGCCCTGCTCGGCATAGCTGCGATCGATGCCGATCCGCAGCCCCCGCACGCCGTCGTCGATCTGTGCGAGATAGTTCGGCACCGGCGCCTGCAACGTGGTGGGATCGTTCGGATCGGCGCCCGCGATGACGCCGAGCATCGCGGCGGCATCCGCCGCACTCCGGCACATCGGGCCGACGTGATCCAGCGAATCCGCCAGCGGAAACACGCCGTAGCGGCTGACCCGGCCCCAGGTCGGCTTGATCCCGGTCAGGCCGCAGGTCGCCGATGGAAACCGGATCGAACCGCCGGTGTCGCTGCCGATCGAGCCGTAGCAAAGCCCCGCCGAGGTTGCGACGCCCGAACCGCTCGACGACGAGCCGACCCAGTAATCGACATTCCACGGATTGAGCGGCGCAGCGTCGTCCGGATGATGACTGGTGTAGGCCCCCTCGGTCATCTTCAGCTTGCCGAGCGAGACAGCGCCGCCGCGCTCCAGTCGATCGACGATCGTCGCGTTGAACGAGGGTACGAAGGTGGCGTGGATCTTGGTGCCGCCTGCGGTCGGTGCAAAGGTCGTGTAGCACAGGTCCTTGAGGCCGATCGGCACGCCGTGCAGCGGGCCGCGCCAGATGCCCCTGGCGATCTCGTCGTCCGACCGCTTCGCCTGCTGCATCGCGCGCTCGGCGAGAACGACCGCGTAGCCGTGGAAGCGCGGATCGAGTTTTGCAATGCGATCGAGCGACGCCTGCGTCACCTCGGACGGTTTCAGCTGCTTTCGGCGATAAAGGTCCGAGAGTTCGGTGATCGACTTGTAGTGCAGATCCGCAGTCATGTGATGCCCTGTTGCTTTTCGAGTCGGTTCGTCGGTCGGTGGGGAGGAGGCCCCACCGTCGCGGTCGTCTGCAAAACAGCTGCGCTTAGAACTGCACGCCGCGCGTCAAGGCGCCGTCGACGACCAGATTGGTGCCGGTGATGAAGCTCGCGGCGCGGCTCCCGAGGAACACCACCGCGTTCGCCATTTCCTGTGGCGTGCCCATCCGCCCGGTCGGATTCAGCGCCAGCGCTGTGTTGTAGAGCTCCGGGTTGCTGTCCTTGATCTGGTTCCAGACGCCGCCCTCGAAATACGTATTGCCGGGCGACACCGAATTGGCGCGGATGTTCTTCGGCGCGAGCTGAAAGGCGAGACCCTGGGTGTAATGGATGATCGCAGCCTTGAAGGTGCCGTAAGGCCCGCTGGCGAAATCGACCTCGCGCCCCGACACGCTGGAGATGGTGACGATCGCCGCGGCCTGGCTCTTCTCGAGATACGGCATCGCCGCGTCGACCAGACGCACCGTGCCCATCATGTCAGTCGCGAATTCCTTCTCCCAGCTCTCCTCATCCTGGCCGATCGCGAGCGCGCTGACGTTGGCGACGACGACGTCGACACCGCCGAGTTTGCTCGCCATGTCCGCGACCCAGGCCTTCAGCGCCGGACCGTTCGATACATCGACCGCTCCGCCGAAGGCGGAGACGCCTTTCGACCTGAGCGATGCGACCGTGCTGTCGACATCAGCCTGGTTGCGCGCGCAGATTCCGACATCGGCGCCTTCGGCCGCGAAGGTTTCGGCGACCGCCCGACCGATGCCCTTGGTGCTGCCTGTGACGAGAACCTTGGCGCCCTTCAAACCCAAATCCATCTTTGTCTCCCTCCTCGCTCGCCTGCCCAACCGATACGGCGAGGCGGCCCGTTGAACAGATTGCCTTGCGGGGCGCGCGCCGTCGTCACAACAGCAGTTGCGCGCGCACCTTGTCTTCGTTGACGTCGTCGCCGACCAAGGAATGCGTGATCCGGCCCTTTTCCATGATGTAGCAGCGCTGCGCGATCGCCAGGATGGTGTCCAGATTCTGTTCGACGAAAATGATCGTGGTGCCGAGTTCGGTCCGGAACGATTTCAACGCCTCGCAGATGTGCTGCACGATCGACGGTTGAATGCCCTCGGACGGCTCGTCGAGGATCATCAAGGCCGGATTGCCGATCAGCGCGCGCCCGATCGCGAGCTGCTGCTGCTCACCGCCGGACATCGTGCCCGCAATCTGCTTGCGACGCTCCTTGAGGCGCGGGAAATACTCGTAGACCAGCTCGGGCAGCTTCTTGCCCCTCGGCCCGCCGATCAGTTCGCCGACCTGCAGGTTTTCCTCGACGCTCATTTGCGGAAACACGTCGCGGCCCTGCGGGATGTAACCGAAGCCGGCGCGCGCCCGCGCGTCGGCCTGCAACGGCGTAACGTCGCGGTCCATAAAGGTGATGGTGCCGCGCCAGGAGTCGAGCAGGCCGATGATGCAGCGCATCAGCGTCGACTTGCCGACGCCGTTGCGACCGATCACGCCGACGATCTCGCCGCGCATGATCGTCATGTCGACGCCCTGCAGGATCGGCGTGGCGCCATACCCCGCCCACAATCCCGAAACCTCCAGAATGCGATCCGTGGGCAATCGTTCAGTGAGCATGGGTCTTCCCGAGATAGATCTCGGCGACCTGCTGGTCCTGCAGGATCGCCTCGAGACTGCCGCGCGCGAAAATCTTGCCGAGATGCAGAACGGTGACCCGCTGCGCGATCTGGCGCACGAACGCCATGTCGTGCTCCACCACCAGCACCGTCATGCCCCCGGCATTGAACGACTTGATCAGCTCGCCGGTCTTGAAGGTCTCCTCCGGCGACATTCCGGCGGTCGGCTCGTCGAGCAGCAGAAGCCGCGGCCGCAAGGCCAGCGCCATCCCGATCTCGAGCCATTGCTGCTGCCCGTGCGACAGCGCGCCGGCCATCTTGTCGCGGTCCTGCGTGAGGTTGAGCAGATCGAGCAGCCGCTCCTCTTCCCTCGCGCGTTCCGCGCCGGAACAGCGCTCCTGCAGGGCGATCTGGATGTTCTGCAGCACCGGCAATTCCTTGAACACGCTCGGCGCCTGCATCTTGATGCTCATGCCCCGCTGGACCCGCGCATATGGGCGCTCCGCGGTGATATCCGCCGAATCGAACAGGATGCTGCCGCTGGTCGGCGGAAACAGCCCGACGATCAGCTTGAACAGCGTACTCTTGCCGGCGCCGTTCGGCCCGATCAGGCAATGGACCTCGCCGGCATTCACCGTCAGATCGACGTCGGAGACCGCGGTCAGTCCGCCGAACCTTTTGGAGACGCCCTTCACCTCGACGAGCGACATTGTTCAGGCCCCGTCCGGCTTGAGTTGACTTTGATCCGGCAACGCCGACTTCACGCCTGGCTTGCCTCGCCGCGCCGTCCGATCCGCGATGAACTTGCCGATGCCGAGCACGAAGCCCTGGGGCGCCGCCATGACCGTGGCAAGCAACAACGCCCCCATCAGCACCAGCGCCGCCTGCTGGCTGTAGACGGTGATGGTCTGGAAACCGAACAGCAGCAGGAACGACCCGACCAGCGTCGCCGTGAGATCGTTGCGGCCGGAGAACGCCACCCAGACGATCGGCATCGTAGCGGCGGGCAGGCCGATGCTCGACGGCGTGATGAACTGGCCCCAGGAAGTGTAGAGCGCGCCGCTCAGCCCGGCCAGCCCGCTGCCGATCACGAAGGTCAGCAACTGATATTTGCGCACGTCGTAGCCCAGCATTTCGGCCCGCTGCGGATTCTCGCGGGTCGCGACGATGACGTTGCCGACGCCGGAGTTCACCAGCATCCGCAGCGCCAGGTAGACCACGACGATCAGCCCGACCATGAGGTAGTAGAGCGCAGAGCCCTCGATGTAGACCGATCCGATGGCGAGCGGATCCATGCCCTTCATACCGTTGAAGCCGTTCAGCCGCGCATCGCCGATGCGCCATTCAGGCCCCGCGGTCTGGCCGAGGAAGAACGCCAGCACCAAGGTCGCCGACAGCGTGACGATGCCGAAGAAGATGCCGTTGATGCCGCCCCAGATCATGAAGTAGCCGAGGATTCCGGCGGCGATCATCGCGATCACGACGGAAACAACCAGCGCCACGATCGTCGTCGTTCCGCCGCCCATGTTGATGGCCAGCACGCCATAGGCGTAACCGGCGACCCCGAAGAACAATGTCTGGCCGAACGACAGCATCCCGCCATAGCCCCAGATCAGGCACAGCCCGAGCGCCATGAAGATCCAGATCAGGAAGTACGAGAAGTTGCCGACGTCGTAGGAGTCGGCGAACACCGGATAAATCAGCGCCCCCGTGAGGACGACGAGGAAGCACGACCAGAACAGGGGGCCGCGCCCCAGCGTCTGCGGGCCTTCGAGCAGCTTGATCATCGCATCCTCCGCTCAACGCCCACGACGGACGAACACACTGGACAGGCCTTCGGGCAGCACCCGGATGATCAGAATGACCGCGACCAGCATGCCGATCTGTCCGATGATCTGCCCGTAGCTCGCGTTCAGAACCATCCGGATCATCGCGAGCAGAACGGCGGCGGGCGCGGTGCCGAGCAGAACATTGGCGCCCCCGATCACCACGGTGACGAAACTCTCGACGATGAAGGTCGCGCCCATCGTCGGAATCAGCGTCATCGTCGGCGCGTAAAGCGCACCGCACAATCCGGCGAGGCCGGCGCCGATGCCGAAGCTGATCGCGTAGATGCGTCCGGTGCGTGCGCCGAGCGCTTTCGCCATCGCGGCGTTCTGCATCGTCGCGCGCGCGATCACGCCGAACCGCGTCTTCATGAAGACGATGTACAACCCCGCCAGAACCGCGACCGCGGCGCCGAACAGCACCAGCCGATAGGTCGAGAACGTATAGTCGCCGATCGCGAAGCTGCCTTCGGGCGTGCCGATGCCGCGCACCGATGAGCCGACGATCAGCAGCATCGATTGCGTCACGATGAGGCTCAGGCCCCAGGTCGCGAGCAGCGAATCCAGCGGGCGTTTGTAGAAGCGTCGCACGACCAGATATTCGACGACGACGCCGATCAGCCCCGCGGTGATCGCGGCGAGAATCTGCGCGATCGGCAGCGGCACGCCGAGATTCACCAGTCCGACCGTGACGTAGGCGCCGCACATGATGAACTCGCCGTGCGCCATGTTGATCACGCCCATCATGCCGAACACGATGGCGAGGCCCGCGGCCGAGAGGATCAGAAAAGCGAATACGTCGGCGAACTGATAGAAGACCGAAAAGACTTCAGCCGACATTCCGTTCTCCTGGTTCCGGATATCGGCGCCGCCGCGTCGCGGCGCCGATGTGGTCTTGGTGTGTCACGCAGTCAGCCCTTGAAGATCGTTGCCGAAAGATCGGTGCGGAGACGCGTCACGACTTCTTCGGCAGCTGATTGGGCGTGTACTGTTCCTTGTCGTTCTTCTTGGTGAGGTCGCAGCCGACCTCGCCGAGCCAGTAGGGCTGGATCGTGCCGTAGTCCTTGACGACCGTGACGTCGTGCTTGGGTCCGACCGAGATCAGACGCATCCGATGCGACGTGTGCTGGCTCTTCGGATCGATGCAGACCTTGCCTTCGGGCGCATCGATGCAGGCTTCGCCGGTCGCGATCACCTTGCGGAGGTCTTCGAGCTTGGTCGACTTCGCCTTTTCCGCCAGCGTCTTGTACATGTACAGCGCGTTGTAGGCGTTGTAGCCCATGTCGTTGATGTAGGTTTCGTCGGGGAACTTGGCGCGCCAGCGCTTCTTGAAGTCCTCCGCCTCGGGCGTGGCGATTTCCTCGAACCAGTTCGCGGTGGCGTGCATGTTGTTGAGCGCCGGCGGCTTGAAGCGCTTGTGCTCGAAGCCGAGCATCACCTTGATCGACGACCCCATCGGCAGATTGAGATTGGCCGCGGCCGCCTGTTCGAAGAACGAATCCTGCGCGGCGCCGACATTGATCGTCAGCAACCAGTCGGGCTTCGCCTTCTGGATGTTCTGGATGGTCTGCGCGAATTGCGAGACTCCGAGTGGGATGAACTCCTCGCCGACCACCTGCCCGCCGAGATCCTTGATGATCTTGCGGTTCCATTCCGCCGAGATCTGGCCGAAATTGTAGTCGGCGGCGACGACGTAGACCTTCTTGCCGAACTTCTCCACCATCCAGGGAACCAGCGTCGAGAACTGCTGCTCGGGCACCGCGCCCATGCTGATCATGCTGGCGTCGCAGACGCCGCCTTCATACTGGTTCGTGTAGAAATACGGCGTCGAGGTGCGGCCGACGATCGGACGCAATGCTTCGCGCGCCGCCGAGGTGATGCCGCCGATCAGGACGTCGACCTTGTCGCGATTGAGCAGCCGCCGGGCAAACTCCTGGTAACGGGCGTTGTCGCCCTGCGGGTCGAGATGGATCAGCTCGATCTGCCGGCCGAGGATGCCGCCGCTCTTGTTGATTTCCTCGACCGCGAGCTGCGAGCCGTGCAACTTCGGCATACCCATGAAGGCGAGATCGCCGGAGATGTCTTCGAGCAGGCCGACCTTCAGCGGCGGTTCGGCCGCCTGCGTCGCCAACGGCGCAATGGCGCCGAGCGCGAGGCCGAGAAAGGCAGTTTGGAGCAGTCGTCTCGATCGCATCTGTTCATCCCCCTTTTGAAAACCGTGAGTTAAGCCTTGAGGTATTTCTTCAGGATGGACGCCCCCATCGTGTATTTGGGGTCGACCATATTGCCGAGCCGGATGCGGCCGGCCTGGCTGAGCAGCATGTACGCGTCGATCTCGTCGAAGCCGTACTCGGCGCTCATCCACCGGGTCAGTTCGCGATAGGCGATGCGCGCCGCATCCTCGAGCGGGCGGGCGCTGCCGATCGTCATGATGAAGTCCTTCGTCTCCAGCCGCGGCCAGGCGAAGCTCCAGTCCTTGATCAGATCGACCTGCAGCGTGACGGTGGCGCGCTGCTCGAGCGCGACGCCGGATAGTTCACCGTCGCCCTGCGTGGCGTGGCAGTCGCCGACATAGAGCAAGGCGCCTTCGGTGTGGACGGGAAGATAGATCACCGCGCCGGGGGCGACATCGGGCAAATCCATGTTGCCGCCGTGATAGTCCGGCTGCAGCGAGGAAATCGCCTCGATTTCCGGCGACACGCCGATCGTGCCGATGAACGGCTCGTAGGGCAGTGTGATCTTGTCGCTCCAACGCACGCCGTTGCGGTCGACATGGAGCTTCTTCACGCGCTCGGGCAGCGGCGGATTGAGCAGCGCGGTTGAAGCCGTGCCGACCAGTCCGCCGAACTCGGGCATAATGCAGGTAGTGCCGGCCGGCTGTTCACCGCGGGTTTCGACGTCGCGGATATAGACGGCGAGGCAATCGCCCTTCTTCGCGCCCTTGACCGCGATCGGACCGCATTGCGGGTTGAGATAGGGAAAGTTCAGCTTGGCGCTCGGACTGTCGCTTTCGCTGGTGATCACGCCGCCGAACGCATCTTCGGTCTCGACCACGACGACCGATCCCGGATCGATCGACAGAGTCGGCTTCGCATACGGGCCGTAGACGTAGTGAAACGCTCCCTGCTGCTCGATCGTCAGACTATGCGTGGCGCCGGTCGCGCCCTTGGCGACGCCGCGTTGCGCCATGATCGAACTTTTCAACCAATCTTCCGATTGCATGCGAACTCCTTCGGACTCAGAGGGCGGGGTGGCGCGTGTGCCAGTCGGTGACGCGCTGGAACGCATCGCCCGCGGCCACGAGACGCGCCTCGTCGAAGTGACGACCGACGAACTGGAAGCCGATCGGCCCACCATTCGGCGCGAAGCCGCCCGGCAGCGTGATCGTCGGGCTTCCGGTCATGTCGAACGGACAGGTGAAGCGCAGCAGCCCGCCGATCAGCGAGGCGTCCTCGCCGAGCGCGGCCATCCTGGCGAGGGTCGGCGCGGCAGAAGCCTGCGCGGGGATCGCGATCAGATCGACCGTTTCGAACAGCGCGCGAACGGCGCCGCGGAAGGCTTCCCGCCGCAGCACGATCTTCTGATAGTCCATCCCGGATTGCTGACGGCCAAGCTCGATCAATCCTGCGAGCCCGGGCCCGTATTCGTCCTTGCGGGACGGATAGGTGTGCTCGTGCGCCACCGCCGTTTCGATGCCGCAGAGCGGAAACCAATCGTCGGTCACCGCCTGCGCGTCCGGGAAGACGATCTCGGTGATGGTTGCGCCGAGGTCCTTGGCGACGCGCAGCGCGTCCTCGAACACCTTGGTGGCCGCTTCGTCGGTGCCCTCGCTGGTCCAGCGACGGTCGACCCCGATCACCATGCCCTTCAGATCGCCCGGCAGATTCGCGACGTAGTTCGGCACCGGCAGCGGCACCGCTGTCGTGTCCTTCGGATCGGCGCCCGCGATCACGCTCAGCATCGCGCCGCAATCGATCGCGCTGCGCGCCATCGGGCCGATGTGATCGAGCGTCGCCGCGAGTTCGTAAGCGCCGTAGCGGCTCACCCGGCCCCAGGTCGGCTTCAATCCCGTGACGCCATTGGCCGCCGAGGGAAACCGGATCGAACCGCCGGTGTCGGTTCCGAGCGATCCGAAGCACAGCCCCGCCGCGGTGGCGGAGCCCGAGCCGCTCGAAGATACGCCCGACCACAACTCGTCATTCCAGGGATTCTTCGGCGGATCGATCTTCGGATGATGATCCGCGTAGGCGCCTTCGGTCTGTTGCAGCTTGCCGAGGATGATCGCGCCGGCATTCTTGAGACGGGCGACGACCGTCGCGTCCTCGCTGGGGCGATAGTCGCGATGAATCGTCATGCCGTGAGCCGCGGGGACGCCCTTGACCCAGCACAGATCCTTGACCGCGATCGGCACGCCGTGGAGCGGGCCTTTGACTTTGCCGGCCGCGATTTCCTTCTCGGCCGAGGCGGCCTCTTCGAGCGCGAGCTCCGGCGTGACATACGCGTAGCTCTTGAGCTTGCCGTCGAGCTTCTCGATGCGTTGCAGCATCGCTTTCGTCACTTCGACCGGAGACAGCTTGTTCGCCTGGATCTCGCGTCCGACTTCCACCAGCCCGCGATAATGAAGATCCGTCGTAGCCATAGGCATTCACTCCCCAAGTTTTGCGCCGAGGCATTCGCGGCAATCGCCGCGCGTGCACCAGCGTTTCGACGACGCATCGGCGTCGTCGACTTTTCTTCAGCGACAAACGAAAAAAAGCCACCCGTCCCCCGAAACGGGGTGACGAATGGCTCGGATGCCGCGGCTATGGTCTATCGCTTGGGTGCTCGACCGAACGAATAACTCATGCCTGGATTCGGACGTCGTCGGCCAAATTCAAGCTATTCGAAAGGCAACCCAACGACGAAAGTCTAGGTTGGAGACGTTCTCAATGTCAACGAGGTATCTTGCACAAATCCTGAACGAGTGCTGCGCAGCAAATTAGCAGCGGCGCACTTGATCATGCCGTAACCTTGGTGATCTCATGCACGTCTTGCGTGAATGAAAGCAGTCCATGACGAAGCCGTCGATCCCGGTCGGAATTCTGACGTCGAAATCCGGCCCCTATCAAGCGATGGGACGCGAGATTCTCAAATGCGCGCTGATGGCGATCGACGACGTCAACGACTGCCCGGATTTCGGCTTCAGATTCACCCCGCACGTCCGCGATCCCGGCGGCGTCATCTCGGCGTATCACACCGCCTGCGACGACCTGATCCGCAATGTCCGCGTCGAACACATTATCGGCTGCTACACCTCGGCCTCGCGCAAGCAGGTGCTGCCGATCGTCGAGCGCACTGAACGCCTGCTGTGGTATCCGGCGCGTTACGAAGGCTTCGAATGCTCGGACAATGTGATTTATGTCGGCGCATCGCCCAACCACAACGTCGTTCCGCTGATTCGCTATGTGCTCGACAATCTCTCGCGAGATTTCTTCTGCGTCGGCTCCAACTACGTCTGGACCTGGGAGACCAATCGCGTCACGCGCGAATTGGTAACGGCCGCGGAGGGACACATCGTCGCCGAACGGTTGCTTGAGCTCGGCGAAAGCCGGGTCGATCACATCGTCGAAGAAATCGTTCGCCGCCAGCCACCGATCGTTTTCAATACGCTGGTCGGCAGCTCGAGCTATGATTTCATCCGCGCATTCCAATCGGCCACGGCGGCCGCGGGCCTGAACATCCCGATGCTGAGTTGCAGCCTGTGCGAGCCTGAACTGAGAATCGTCGGGCCTGCGGCTGCAGGCTGCATCACGTCGTCCGCCTATTTCGAGAGCATCCGCCTGCCCGAAAACCGCGCTTTCGTCGCGCGGTGGAAAGCGCGTTACGGCAAGGACAGCAGCCCCTCGGTCGACGGCCAATCGGCTTACGTCGCGACGTTTCTGCTGGCGCGTGCGATGCAGCGCGCCGGCACGTCGAACGTCAACGAAGTACGCCGCGCCGCGGCCGGTTATCGCTACGATTCGCCTCAAGGACCGGTCTGGATCGACGGCGACAACAATCACTGCGTCCTTACGCCACGGCTCGCCGTCTCCAATGCTCGGGGACAGTTCGATATCTTCTGGGAAGCGGAAGCTCCTGTGAAGCCCGACCCTTATTTGTCGCAACTCGATGTCGCGGTCCGGCCGTCGAGGGACATACGGTTACCGAATGCGTCGCCTCACCTGAGAATCGTCAAATGAGCAAACCGTCGTCGTTTTCCCTGCGTGGCCGCAAGGCGCTCGTCGCCATCAAGGACGAGCGCGATGGATCGATTGTTCGCCGGCAGTTCGATCGTCTCGGGATCGAGATGGCAAGTTGGGAGCCGAGCGCAGCGCCGGTCGCCGCCGACGTGATCCTGATCGACGATGATTATCTGCCCCTCGCCGCGGCGGATGCGCGGGTGTTTTCTGAAGACTGCGCCGTCATCGTCCTGCTCGGCACCGAAACGCCGAGTCGCCTGAAGCTGGTGCTCGACCTCGATCCGTCGTCGTTTCTGGTGAAGCCGCTGCGGTCGGCCGGCATCTACGCCGCGCTGGTCATGGCGTTCGAGCGGCTGGAGCGGACGAGTGAGCTGAAGCAGCAGATCGTGAAGATGGACGCGCGGTTGCGTTCGCGGCGCGTGGTGCTGACCGCCGTGCTGCAGGTGATGCAAACGCATGCGTTGGCCGAGCCCGCCGCCTTCGCGCTCATCCGGCGCACGGCGATGCAGCAACGCAAGACGATCGAACAGGTTGCGGCCGAACTCGTCGCGCAGGGATATCTGCCCCGCGCGATCGGGTAGATCCCGCGGCAACCTCGCGGCGGGCTATCCCACCTGCGTCGGACTGATCGTATCCGCCGACCGCGCCTCGCCCAGGTCGAGCGGCTGTGGGGATGCGGTCGTCACAGCTGCGGCTTGATGCTCCAGCGCAGCGTCGATCTCGGCCCCCAGCAGGATCACGATGGCTGACATCCACAGCCAGGTCATGAAGCCGACGACCGCGCCTAGCGACCCATAGGTTTCATTGAATTGGCCGAAGCTCGCCGCGTACCAGGAGAACAGTGTGGATGCGGCGAGCCAGACCATGGCCGCCGTCGCACTGCCCCAACTGATCCACCGCCAGGGCGTCGCCTCGCGGCTGGGACCATATCTGTAGATCACAGCAAGGGCGACGGAGAGCACCAGATACATTGCCGGCCATCTGCCGGCGCTCAGCAGCCGATCGCCGAAACTGGACATCCCGACGAAGCCGAGGATCACCGGGATCATCACGATGCATCCGAGCGCGGCCAGGACGAACAGGACGCCGCCGATCGTGAAGCCGAGCGAGATCGCATTCAGCTTCACGAAGCCGCGCTTTTCCTCCTCGCCATAGACGACGTTCAGCGTATCGAACAGCGACTTCATCGCCGCATTGGCGCTCCACAGCGAAATGCCGAGCCCGATCAGAAATGTCAGGCCGAGCGTTTGCGCGCCGTTCGAAGCCACGCGCGTCAGTTGATCCTGCGCCACGTCGAGAGCCCCGCCCGGCAGAAATCCAGCAAGCTGATCCGAATGCCTGGCGATGGTCGAGGGATCGGCGAACAGGCCGTAAACGGCAACCAGCGCGGCGATCGCCGGGAAGATCGCGAGCAGGCTGTAGTAGGTCATCCCCGCAGCCAGCGCCATGATCCGGTGCGCCGACATTTTCCGCACCACCCGCAACAGCAAGTCTTTCCAGCTGCCCGCCGGAGACTCTGAAGACGCCGCCGCGCTTCGGCTGTGATCGTCGACGGCTGCGGGGCCAATCTTGTCGCGCGCCCTCGGCGGCGGCGGCGGCTCCCCCTGATCCCGCGGGAGCATGTAATGAGCCGCTGTCGCGATGACGACCGACGCCAGAAGACGACGCAGCCCCGAACGCCCGGCCCGTGAGGCGGCGGCTTCCCGATCGATGATTGTCCGTTCCAACATCCGCCTGCTGTCGGCTCTTCGCGATGCAGGCAAACCAATCACCTATCGCGATGGTTCCCTGCGGATCGACAGTCACCTTCGTCGAAAGTTTGAGAGGTTGTCCGTTGGCAAAAGGCGTCCCGTTCGCTGCTTCGCCGGCGGACCCGACGATGCGAAGCCCTGCCGTCCGACACGACTTCATTCTTCAATGAACCCGGTGCAGCAACAGCGTATCGCAGAGCCGCGCTGCAGCTCCACCGCCAGCCCAGGCCGATTTCACCAGCAATTTCAGGCCCGGCGAGCGAGTTGGCTGGGGCGGGAGGGATCGAACCTCCGCATGGGGGAATCAAAATCCCCTGCCTTACCGCTTGGCTACGCCCCATCGGCAGGACCGGCCACGCAAAGGCGGCCGCTCGGCGGAATCGCTGTCGACCCCGTCGGTCTATAGAGACGGCGGCCGGTTTTCAACCGCTGAAGGACCTCGCGGAGGCGCGAAAGTCCGGGCAAGGGAGCGGCCGTGACGAAAGGTTGAGGGCGGCGGGTTTTCATGGAAGAAGGCTGGCCAATTCTCCGTCAGCCGGGATCATGCCATGACTTATCGCGCTCCGATCGAAGATATCCTGCTCTCCCTCAATCACGGCGCCGGCCTGCAGGCTGCCGTGGCGGCCGGGCATCTGGGCGACTATGACAGCGAGATCACCGCTCAGGTGCTCGAAGAGGCCGGCAAGTTCGCCAGCGATATTCTGGCGCCGCTGAACCGGATCGGCGACAAGCACGGCATCAAGCTCGAGCACAACAAGGTCACCACCGCGCCGGGCTGGCCGGACGCCTATCAGCGCTGGATCGCGGCGGGCTGGAACGCCGTGTCGGGACCGGAGCAATTCGGCGGCCAGGGTCTGCCGAGCGCGGTCAACGCGGTGTGCACCGAAATCTGGGCGTCGTCGAACATGGCGTTCGGGCTGTGCCCGCTGCTGACGCTCTCGGCCATCGACGCGCTGCATGCGCACGGCAGCGACGCGCTGAAGAACATCTATCTCGGCAAGCTGGTGTCGGGCGAATGGACCGGCACGATGCAACTGACCGAGCCGCAGGCCGGCTCCGACGTCGGCGCGCTGCGGACCCGCGCCGAGCGCGCCGCCGACGGCAGCTACAAGATCTTCGGCAGCAAGATCTTCATTACTTACGGCGACCACGACATGACCGACAACATCGTGCATTTCGTGCTCGCGCGATTGCCCGATGCGCCCGCGGGCACCAAGGGCATCTCGCTGTTTCTGATTCCGAAATTCCTGGTGAACGCCGACGGCTCGCTGGGCGCGCGCAACGACATCTTCCCGAGCGGCGTCGAGCACAAGCTCGGCATCCACGCCTCGCCGACCTGCACGATGACGATGGGCGATCACGGCGGCGCGATCGGCTATCTGATCGGCGAGGAAAATCGCGGCATGCAGTGCATGTTCACGATGATGAATCAGGCCCGTCTCGGCGTCGCTCTCGAAGGCGTCGGCATCGCCGATCGCGCCTATCAGCAGGCTTTGGCCTACGCGCAGGAGCGCAAGCAGGGCCGCGCCATCGGCAGCACCAGCACGGGCTCCGATCCGATCATCAAGCATCCCGACGTCAAGCGGACGCTGCTGCTGATGCGCGCGCTGACCGGCGCGGCGCGGACGATCTGCTATTCGACGGCGGTCGCGCTCGATGTCGCCGCGCGCAGCGACGATCCGAAGATCAAGGCCGACGCCGCCGCGCGCGCCGCGCTGCTGACGCCGATCGCGAAGGCGTTCTCCACCGACATCGGCACCGAGGTGGCCTCGTTCGGCGTGCAGATCCACGGCGGCATGGGCTTCATCGAGGAAACCGGCGCAGCGCAGCATTATCGCGACGCCCGCATCGCGCCGATCTACGAAGGCACCAACGGCATCCAGTCGATCGACCTCGTCACCCGCAAGCTCGGCGTCAATGGCGGCGCGTCGGTGTGGACGCTGCTCGACGAGTTGTCGGTGATCGTCAAGAACGTCGAAGCCTGCAACGATCCGGCGTTCGGCGCGACCGGGCCGCGGCTGCGCGATGCGCTCGATGCGCTGTCGCGCGCCAGCAAGTACTTGCTGGAGAAACTCGGCTCCTCGACGAATGAGGCGCTGGCGGGCGCGACGCCGTATCTGCGGCTGTTCGGATCGACGCTCGGCGGCTGTGCGCTGGCGGCGGAAGCCTTGGCGGCGCGCGATCTCGACAATGTCGGCGATCCGGCGCGCTATGTGACGCTGGCGCGATTCTTCGCCGAAAACGTCGCGGTGCAGGCGGGAGCGCTGGAGCGCAGCGTGGTCGACAGCGCCGGGGCGCTGGCCTCCGCCGATGCGGTGCTGACCGCCTGACGGCCCGCCAAAGCCCTGAGGCAAACCCGAGGCGCCCAAGGCAGGATTGTGGCGGCGTTTCGCCGCTGCCCGCAACCGATTGAAAAACAGCCTGTTTTACGGAAGTCGGAGTCTGACCTCGCGGCGCCTCATGGTAGAGTGCCGCGAGGACGTCACGGCCGCAACGGTCGCGCGCCGGGTTTCGGGGGGAATGCCATGTCGGAGCACTTGATCGTCACCGATGAAGACGCCACGCGCGTGATCACCATGCGGCGGCCGGAGAAAAAGAACGCGCTGACGCAGGAGATGTATCGCGACATGAGCGCGGCGATCGACACCGCGCAGAACAATCCCGACATCCGCTGCCTGATCATCACCGGCAGCTCCGGCGTGTTCACCGCCGGCAACGACCTCGACGATTTTCTGAAAGCCGGCACCGACACCAGCGGCGCGGCGCGCGCCAGCAACGCCACCAAGTTTCTCTACTCGCTGGCGCATAATGTGAAGCCGATCATCGCCGCGGTCGACGGCATCGCGATCGGCATCGGCACCACGCTGCTGTTTCACTGCGACTACGTGCTGGCCTCGACCACGGCGACGTTCTCGACGCCGTTCATTCAGCTCGGGCTGGTGCCGGAGGGCGCGTCCAGCCTGCTGGCGCCGCGCACGATGGGCACCCACCGCGCCTTCGGCATGCTGGTGATGGGCCACAAGGTCTCGGCCGAACAGGCGCGCGAAGCCGGCTTCGTCAATGTCGTGGTCGCGCCCGGCCACACCGAGGCCGAAGCCCGGAAAGCCGCCCGCGAAATCTGCGCGCTGCCGGCCGAAGCCGTCGCGATCTCCCGCAAGCTGATCAGGCCCGCGCCCGAGGACCTCACCCGAAGGATCGATCAGGAAAGCCATTTGTTCGGCGAGCGGATGAAATCGCAGGAAGCGATCAGCGCCTTCATGCGGTTCTTCCAGCGGAAGAAGGCGTAGCCGAATTTCGCTTAGCGCCGACAGCGAAAGGCGGGACGTCACCACGCGTATCGCACCACGCCCTTGCCGGCGTAGCTCTGCGTGACGTTGGAGAACTCGCCTTCGAAGGCGCCGGCGACGGACCAGCCGTTCAGCCATTTGGTTTCCGCGGATGCGGTGACGCGTGCGGCGTCGCGGGCCTGCGCGGCGCCGTTGACCAGGAAGGATGCGCCCGGCAGCACCTGGAAGGTCGCCAGCGCCGAGCGATCGGTGTTGAAGTCGTGCGCCCAGGCGGCGCGACCGCGCAGCGTCAGGGTCGCATCGGTCAGCGCGAAGGATATGTCGGAGCGCAGCCCAAGCTCGCTGCGCGTAGCGGTGACGACCTTGGCGCCGTAACTCAACGCGAAGGTGTCGACGCCGGCCAGGACCTGCTCCGCATAGGCCGGCAGCTCGAACGCCGTGACCTGGATGGCGGCGTAGGGCGTCAACCCGACGCCGCCGAACAGCGGCGCGACGATGCGATTGCCGCCCTCGAGCCGTCCGGAAAACGCGTTGGCGTTGAAATGCGCGCGGAACTGATTCAATCCGGCGATGCCGACCATGCGATCGGTGGTGATGTCCTGCCAGCCATAGGCTGCGGCCGCCGTCAGATAGGTCGCGCCCACGGTATGACGAACAAACCCGCCGGCCTGAAACAGATCCGAGTTGCCCGCGCCCAGCCCATTGGCGAGACCGAAATTGGTGCCGCCGCCCGCCAGCGCGAAGCCGGCCACGGTATACGGTGTCAGCCAGTAATCAGCCCCCACCGCCGTTCCATAAATGCGGCTGGTCGCCGTGCTGCTCCCGAGCGTGGCGTTGCCGTCGGTGGTCTGCGAGCCGCCAAAGCCGGCGGCCCAGACGTTCCAGCGGGGTTCCGGCGGCGCGCGCCAACTCGCCTTGGTGATCATCGCATAGGCATCGCGCGCGGGGCCTCGTCCGGCCGAGGCGTCGGCGAAGTGCGACGCGCCGCCCGGCATGTCGGGCGTACGTCCTGCCGAGAACGGATCAGTCAGCAATCCCAAGAACAGGTCCATGGCGTCGAAGGTGGTTTGCTGCGTCGCGGTGGCAACCTCGCCCGCCACGATGCTGAGCCCGGTCGGCGTCAACGCGCCGAACACGATCGGAATCCGTCCGACCCGGGCGAAGTAATCGCTCAGCGCATTGGCGGTCCGGGTCTGGTTGACGTTGAGGCCGCTGTTGATCGGCAGCGGCGCCGGGGCGGGTGCGGGGGTGGGTGCAGGGCCAGGTGTAGGTGAAGGCGTGGGTGTGGGCGTAGGTGTCGGTGTCAGATCGAGCACCAAATTGAGATAGGCGTTGTGAAGGTCATAGCCGAGGCTGGACTTGAAGCCCGACGGCAGATTGCTCATCGCAAGCGTGCTGAAACTGCCGACGATGCCGCCCGCGGCATTGACGATGGTGTACTGCCGCTCGACATAGCCTCCGCCCGTGAAGATCGCGTTCACCGTGGCGCCCCCGAGCGTCGCTGTGCCGGTGACATTGGTGCGATCGGCGGCCGACGGCGAGATTTCGACGGCATAGAAGCCGCCGGCGCCGAAGGTCAGGTTGCCCGAGACCGTGATGGTCCCGACCGAATTGCCGGGGGCGAGCGTGCCGCCATTGGCCACGGTCACCGCGCCCACGGTCCCCACGCCGGCAAGGGTGCCGCCATTGTTCACGGTCATGGTCGCATTCGCCATCGCGGCGTTCACCGCGAGAGTGCCGGCATTCACCGCCCAGGGCATCGCCTCGCTGGTGTTGCCGGTCAGGGACCAGACGCTCACGCCGGTTTTCTCGAACACGCCGAAATTCTGATACTGAGCGGCGGCGCCGATCTGCGCGACGTCGAAGCTGGCATTGCCGGCGCCGCCGAGCCGCAGCGTGTCGGCGCCGCCGAAGGCCACGACGTTCCCGATGATGTGCGAGCCGGCCTGCAGCTCGAGGATATTGATCCCGCCGGCAAAGGTGATCGCGTTGGCGCGAGTTACGCCATCGCCGGAGAGGCCCCCGCTGATTGTGCCGGCATTGGTAATTGTACTTCCGGCAGCAAGATAGACGCCAACACCTCCAGCACCGGAGGTGACGCCGCCATTGCCACCGTTGCCGCCAGTGATGACCGCGTTTGCAGTGAATATGCCCGTACTTCCGGCCGCGATATAGATACCAGCGCCGCCAGCGCCGCCGTTCGCACCGGTGCCGCCTTGGCCACCACTTACGACCGCGTTTGCGGTGAATGAGGCGCCACCGGAGTGGTGCAGGCCGATGCCGCCCGTTCCGCCGTCTCCCCAGAGATAGCCCAGTCCGCCGTTTCCGCCGTTTCCGCCGGTCACCGTAGAAGTCAGCGTGCCTCCGCCGCCGCCGGTGACAACGGCGCCATACCCGCCGGCGCCACCGCCGCCGCCATCGCCGTAGGAAGAAACGTTGGTCCCAACTCCCCCGTTGCCGCCATTTCCGCCGATTGAGAGGACTACCGGTAACGTCGCGCCCACGTACCCGTGAGCGCCGCCTCCGCCTCCGCCTCCGCCCGCCTGACCACCGGATGGGGTGCCATTGCCTCCGACCTGCCCAGCGGAGCCGGCCGCGACACCTCCCGCGCCTCCAAGACCCGCGACGCCTGTCCAGGCGTCGCCGTTACCGCCTGCTCCACCCGTAGCGCCCGCGCCACCACCGCCACCGCTGCCGCCTCCGGGGGCGACTGGCGCATTGCCACCAAGACCGCCAATGCCCGGGGCGCTATCGGCCCCCCCAACACCGCCGTATGCATAGCCAGCGCTGCCAGCCCCACCATCGGCAAGCGCCGAGGTCGCGGCGAGTGAACTCAGGAGAATGATTCCGGGAAGCCCCGCCGCGACGGAGATCGAAAAGCCGACGAGCGCTGTAGTGCCGAGCACGACGCGGCGGATGCGCTTGCCGGAAGGAACGTCGGCATCCGATCCGCAAGGGGCCGCCAACCGCCTGATCGTCCGATCATCCGCTCTGAACGTCATTCCACCCACCCCGCAACGCGGCTGCCGGAATCAGAACCACCATTCACTGAAACGATTCATAGAGCATCGAGATGGCGAGAAAAATCGCCGCGTCGCGTGACTGGTAACCCTACGTAGTCCGGCTTCTCTTCGTAGTGATTTGCAATTGCACGATGTGCTCTTTTGACGCCCGAAGGCATCGCGGCGGCGCGATCATTCGAGCCGATCGGGGTAAGCGGATTCGTCGTGCTACTTCATCTTCGCCGGCGCGAAGTTCTGATCACTGATCGGATTTGCCGTCGGCGTCTGCGTGAGCAGATCAGCCCGATCTCAGATTTCGACTCGAAACGCGACCTGTCGAAACAGCCGCCTTGGCACTGATCATCGGATGCGACTGTCGTATCGGCATTGCCCGGCGCTGTCTGAACACACAGCGTATCTATGACCGATACAGGCGTGCGGAGTAATTCCGAAGAAGACTTCATCTCGGTATTGACTAGTATAACGCCTAGTGAGTGCAGAAGATTGAAGAGACACGCCCCTCCTTAATCCCCCAGCAACATTCACACTTCAAACCGGATTCACAAAGCGCGAATATTCGGCTTGGAGAGTTGAAGCTCGCCACTTTCGTTCGCGGCCACTCCCACCAGCAGACTTACGCAAAACTCAAGCCAACCCACGTCCGACGATGTTCGGGCGATTGCAATCGTTCGCGCCCTGAGGAAAGAACGTAATGACAATTCCGGCGAGCTACTCTTTCAAAACAATCCGGTCGATGCAGTTGAAGATTGCGCTGATCTCAGGGCTCTGCCTCGCGGGCACCAGTGCCGCCCTGATCGCCTACAGCGTGTTCTCCACCAGCAGCACGATGCAATATGTCGGCAGCGAAGTGTCACAGCTGGTCGATCGGCAGACAAAAGAGCTCCTGCTCAACAGGGCCGCAAGCGAGGCCAGTGCGATCAAGGCGGAGCTCGAGCTCGGCCTGAATGCGGCGCGTGTGATGGCGGAATCGTTCGCCGAACTCGCTGGCAACAAGACAGCCGCCACACCGAACGAGCTGCGCCGGACCCAATTGAACGCCGTGCTCCGCAACGTCCTTAATCTCAATCCCGCATTCAACGGAACCTACTCGGCCTGGGAACCGGACAGCCTCGACGGCAAAGACGAGTCGTTCCAAGGACGGAAAGATCTCGGATCCGACGGCACCGGCCGCTTTCTGCCGTACTGGACCCGCGACTCCAAAGGCTCGATCGCGCTTCAACCGTTGGTGGAATACGACAGCGCCGACCGGCATCCCAACGGCCTGGTGAAGGGCGCCTGGTACATCAATCCGCGCACGACCGGCAAAGAGAATATTCTGGGTCCTCTGCCCTACATCGTGCAGGGCCAGCAGGTCTTCCTTGCGACCATGTCGGTTCCGATCGTGATCAACGGCAGCTTCCACGGTGTCGCCGGCGCCGACTACAATCTGGATTTCGTTCAGAAATTGACCGAGCGGATCAACGGATCGATGTTCGAAGGCAAGGGGAAGGTCACGATCGTCAACGATACAGGATTGACCGTCGCGAACAGCGCCGGCGCGGAGTTCATCGGGAAGAATGCGAGTAAAGGGGATTCACGCTGGACGGAAGCCATGGCCGGCGTCAACGCAGGCAAGACAATGGTGCAGGACGACCCGCAATCGTCCAACGTCGATGTCTATTCCCCGATCAAGATCGGACGCACAGGCGCTTCCTGGGTTGTGGTGATTTCAGTTCCGCGTGCGGTCGTCATGGCCAGCGTTCGGCAGCTCGACGCCTCACTCGCATCGCGCGCGGCGGCCACCACCTATTGGCAGCTCGGCGTTGGATTGATGATTGTCTCGATCGCCATCGTTCTGATCACTTTGTCGGCGGGCGGCATCGCTCGTCCCACCAAGCGATGCGCGGAATTCGCCCAGGGGATCTCGAAGGGCGATTTCGAGCAGAAGCTGGATATCGAGCAGGCGGATGAAGTGGGAATTCTCGCAAGCGCCCTGCGCGGCATGCAAGACGACCTCAAGCGCAGTATCGCGCAGCGAATTGAGGATCAGGCCGCCGCGGACGCACAACGGCGGGATACGATGCATAAACTCGCCAATGCCTTCGAAGCGTCGGTCGGGGAGATCGTCGAGACGGTGTCGTCCTCTTCAACCGAACTGGAGGCCTCTGCTGCGACGCTGACCGGGACTGCGGATCGGTCTCAGAAAATGGCTACCGCAGTCGCCGCCGCCTCGGAAGAGGCGTCCACGAATGTGCAGTCCGTGGCGTCGGCCACCGAGCAAATGGCGTCCTCGGTCGACGAGATCAGCCGCCAGGTGCAAGAGTCCGCCCGCATTGCCCGTGATGCGGTGGAGCAGGCGAAGAGCACCAACGATCGCGTCGGAGAACTGTCGCAGGCAGCCAGCCGGATTGGTGCGGTCGTCGAACTCATCAACACCATCGCCGGCCAAACCAACCTGTTGGCGTTGAATGCGACGATCGAGGCTGCCCGTGCCGGCGACGCCGGTCGGGGCTTTGCGGTGGTCGCCTCGGAAGTGAAGGCGCTCGCGGAACAGACAGCAAAAGCCACCGGCGAAATCAGCCAACAGATCGGCGGCATCCAGGCAGCTACCGAATCTTCGGTCGGCGCCATCAAGGAGATCAGCGCCACCATCAATGGGATTTCGGAGATTTCCTCGACCATCGCTTCGGCGGTGGAAGAGCAAGGCGCGGCGACCCAGGAGATTTCCCGCAACGTGCAGCAGGCCGCACAAGGCACCCAAGAGGTGAGCGCCAACATCACCGAAGTGCAGCGCGGCGCCGCCGAGACCGGGGCGGCGTCCTCTCAGGTCCTGTCGGCGGCACAATCGTTGTCGCGCGACAGCAAGCGCCTGAGGCTGGAGGTCGGAAGATTCCTGGACTCGGTGCGCGCCGCCTGAATTGACGACGTCTCGGTCACGATCGGGTCACGCATACTGACAACCCCCGCCGCCTTTCCGGCGGGGTTTGCTTTTCGGCAATGACTGCGCTGGCGTCCGGCCCGGAAGCTGCTCGGCGGCGAAGATCGCCCAAGGTGAAGCCGATGAACGCTGGTCGAGCCTGTCCGCCCTTGAGGCGCCGGGTTCCGCGATCCTAACAGGATGCCGTCTTGACCGGCAGGACGAAGGACAACTTGTCGTCCGATGTCCCGTCGCCTGTGTCGGTGTACGATGGTCGCAGCCTGCTACTTCTTCTTCGCCGGCGCGAAGTTCTGATCGCTGATTGGATTCACGGTCGGGGTCTGCAGAACGATGAATCCGAGCTTCACCGACTCGTGGCAGGAATTGCAGCCGGCGGTCAGCTCGCCATAGGCCTTGACGAAAGCCTTGCTGTCCTCGGCGGCGATCGCCGCCGCCACCGCGTCGAGCGGCTTCGCCATGGTGGTGACGTCGTTGACGGTGAGGCTCTGATACAGCGACGCCGCCTCCTGCAGCCGCGCCTTGATCTGCCGGGTCTGATAGCCGGCGAGTTTCCAGTTTGCCGCCTTGCCTGCGAACCACAGCTTGATGTGGCGCAGCTGCGCCGCCTCCATCAGATCGGCGAGCCGCGGGTTGCTGGCCCTGGCGGCGTCGCCGGCGAGCGGCTGGGTTGGAGGCTGCTGCGCGCCGGCCGGCGCAATCGCAGCGGCCAGCATCAGGCTGGCGAGGAGGAGTGTGATCGGCTTCGAGCGCATACGGCACCTGTGCGGGGAGCGCGCCCACCGGCGCGGCGCGACGGAATTCGTCTCCGTCAAGGAGTATCGCGGCAACCGCCGCATAAGCAATCACCCACCGCCGCGCGGCGGTAACCAGCGGCAGTCAGTCGCGGAGGGGCGGCGCGAGACCACACTTGGCTGCGCAGGCTGGAGCGGTTCCCGGCTCTGATCACATCAGAACCGAAACTCTCGAATCTCGTCTTGACGGGCTTTCTTCCTCCGGACCGGCGTCCACTTCGCGCGAAAACGCTTTTGAGCATGATTCCGAAAAGTGGACGCCGGTTTCCGGAAATGATCATGCTCGACCAACAACCTGGAGCGGGATGGCGATTCGACGATCAGTCATCCGGCTCTGGAGAGCGATCCCCCCCCATGCGCTGCATCCCGGACCCTCGATGACCCCTCGCCCGCTTCGCCTTGCCCTTCTCGCGCCCGTGGTGGCGCTGACGCTCGCCTCGACCCCGCTGTTTGCCGACGACGCGGCGCCCGTCGATCTGCGGATTCTCGCGATCAACGACTTCCACGGCTATCTGCGGCCGCCGCAGAGCGGCATCGCGATCGACGACCCGGCCGATCCGGCGAAGAAGATCACTGTGCCGGCCGGCGGCGCCGAGCATATGGCGACGCTGATCCGGCAATTGCGCGACGGCCACCCCAACAGCATCTTCGTCGCCGCCGGCGATTTGATCGGCGCCAGCCCGTTTCTGTCGGCGATGTTTCACGACGAGCCGACAATCGAGTCGCTGTCGCTGATGGGGCTGGCGCTGTCCGCGGTCGGCAATCACGAATTCGACGAGGGCAAGACCGAACTGATGCGGATGCAGAACGGCGGCTGCCATCCGGTCGACAAATGCCTCGGGCCGCAGCCGTTCACCGGCGCGAAATTCCAGTATCTCGCCGCCTCCACCGTCGAGACCGCGACCGGCAACACCATTCTGCCTGCTTATGCGATCCGCGAGTTCGGCGGCATCCCGGTCGCCTTCATCGGGCTGACGCTGAAGGCGACGCCGACCATGGTGTCGCCGCCCGGCGTCGCCGGACTGCAATTCAAGGACGAGGCCGACACCGTCAATGCGCTGGTGCCGGAGTTGAAGGCGCGCGGCGTCGAGGCGATCGTGGTGCTGATCCACGAAGGCGGATTTCCGAGCGGCGGACTCAACGAGTGTCCGGGAATCTCCGGGCCGATCGTCGATATTGTCAGGAAGTTCGACAAGGCCGTCGACGTGGTGATCAGCGGCCACACCCATCGCGCCTATCGCTGCACGATCGACGGACGACTCGTCACCAGCGGCGACAAATACGGCACGCTCGTCACCGCGATCGATCTCGCGCTCGATCCGAAGACGCGCGACATCGTCCGCGCCAAGGCGGACCATGTCATTGTGCACACCGCGACGCTGGCGAAGGACCCGGCCCAGACCGCGCTGATCGAGACCTATGACAGGCTCGCCGGACCGATCGCGGCGCGGCCGGCGGGAGCGATCACCGCGGCGCTGTCGCGCGTTCCGAATGCGGCCGGCGAAAGCCCGCTCGGCGATCTCGTCGCCGACGCCCATCTCGCGGCGACCAGCGACCGGGAAACCGGCGGCGCCGCAATCGCGATCACCAATCCGGGCGGTCTGCGCGCGGATATCAACCCCGCCTCCGGCGGCCAGGCGCCGTTCCGGGTGACGTTCGGCGACGTGTTCGCGGCGCAGCCGTTCCGCAATCAGTTGGTGACGATGACGCTGACCGGCGCGCAGCTGAAAGCGGCGCTGGAGCTGCAATGGCAGGATCCGGCGCGGCCGCGCATCCTGCCGGTGTCGAAGGGATTCAGCTATGCGTGGGACAATTCCGGCGCGCCGGGTGCGCGCATCATCGCCGAGCGGATGATGCTCGACGGCCAGCCGATCGCGGCCGATCGAAGCTACCGCGTCACGGTCAACGCCTATCTGGCCGCCGGCGGCGACGGCTTCAGCCCATTCACACAGGGGACGGATCGGCTGACCGGCGTCTACGACGTCGACGCCTTGTTCGGCTATTTCAAGGCGCACAGTCCGATCGCGCCCGCTCCGCTGGACCGCATCATGCGATTGAACTGAGTGGGTCCACGTATCACCGAAACGTGGTTACCGGTTTTCGCGCCATGCTGCACTGCTGATCGCGCGCAACATTTTCTTTCGGCGAACCGGTTTCCACTTTGCTGAAAAATGCTCTAAGCCTTAAGCTGCCCTTCCGCGAAACGCGGCGAATAACTAAGTTCATCTCATCTTGTTGTCGTCATCATTGATCGGACGTTCAGGCGCTCCCGAATGACCACACTGTTTCTGACCCATTCCGCGTGTCTCGAGCATCATACGCCGGAGGGCCATCCCGAACGCGCCGAGCGGCTGATCGCCGTCAACAAAACGCTGACCGCGGAGCGGTTCGCGACGCTGGCGCGCGGCGAGGCGCCGATCGGCTCGCTCGAGCACATCGCGCTGTGCCACACCGATCACCACATCGTCGAGATGCGCCACATGTCGCCCTCGACCGGCATCGTCTATGTCGACGGCGACACCTCGATGTCGCCCGGCACGTTCGAAGCGGCGCTACGCGGCGTCGGCGGCGCCGTCTCCGCGGTCGACGCGGTGATGAAAGGCAGCGCCGCCAACGCCTTCGTCGCGACGCGGCCGCCCGGTCACCACGCCGAAGTGACCAAGCCGATGGGCTTCTGCTTCTTCGGCAACGCCGCGATCGCGGCGCGCTACGCCCAGCGCAAATACGGCATCGAACGCGCCGCGGTGGTGGATTTCGACGTCCATCACGGCAACGGCACGCAGGACATCTTCTGGGGCGACCGCACCGTGATGTATTGCTCGACCCACCAGATGCCGCTGTTTCCCGGCACCGGCTCGGCCGGCGAACGCGGCGAGCACGACAACATCGTCAACGCCCCGCTCGCCTCGGAAGACGGCGGCAAGGAATTCCGCTTCGCGTTCGAGACCGCGATCCTGCCCCAGCTCAAGCGCTTCGCGCCGGAACTGATCGTGATCTCGGCCGGCTTCGACGCGCACTACCGCGACCCGCTCGCGAGCCTCAATCTGCACGCCGAGGATTTCGCGTGGGTGACGCAGCAGCTGATGGAGGTCGCCGACCAGACCGCGGGCGGTCGCATTGTTTCGGTGCTGGAGGGCGGCTATGATCTGCAGGGCCTGAGTGAATCAGTCGCTGCCCATGTCGGCGCGCTGATGGGCGCCTGAGCGGCGCCTCAGCCCCACAGTCCCCAACGCCAGACCGCCGCCGGCCGCGCCGCGGCGCATCCAGGAGCCCGCCGATGGCCGACGCCGCCCCCGCCGATGTCAAGAAGCTCAGCTTCGAACGCGCGATGGAGGAACTCGAAACCATCGTCAAACGGCTCGAAGACGGCAAGGTGCCGCTGGAGGAGTCGGTGGCGATCTACGAGCGCGGCGAAGCGCTGAAGCGGCGCTGCGATGAATTACTGCGTCAGGCCGAAGCCAGGGTCGACAAGATCACCACCGACGCCCAGGGCAAGCCGGTGGGAACCGAGCCGCTCGACGTTCAGTAATCCTGCAGCAGTCCTTGCAGCCCTGCAGGAACCCTGCAGCGGCCCGGGCGTTCAGCAAACCGACAGCTTGCCGGTATTATCTGAAGGTCGATCGCCTTTGGCCGGCCGGCGTCGCAAGACCGTGACCGGCATGCAACAGCCGGTTCCCATATTCGCGGATCAACCCTATTGGCCGAAAGTTTGCGCAGACTGGCCAGGCCGTAGGCGGCCCACGGTTGGCTTTGAATTGAGCTTTGTGTAAAGGTATGACCTTATGCGCCGAGAGTGACACATTGCCGGGATGGCAGTGTCAGGTTCGGTGGACGTGTGCGGCCGCAATAAAGTGATCCAGATCACTTCAACTGAACGAGGCGCACCGTAACGCTTCGTTCGTTGATTTCTCCTGAGCAAGGAGGCGGAAGTCAGGTGGGCTTTCGCGGATTGGACAGTTCGGACCATTCGTCGCGGGCCCTCACCAGCCCCATAGTCAAGACTGGAATATCGCCGTGACCGAATTGAGTAAAACTCCGCTTCTCGACACCATCCGCACGCCGGAAGATTTACGCAAGCTCCGGGTCGATCAGGTCCAGCAGGTCGCCGACGAATTGCGTCAGGAAACCATCGACGCAGTCTCGGTCACGGGCGGCCATTTCGGCGCCGGCCTCGGCGTCGTCGAACTGACCACCGCCATTCACTATGTCTTCGACACCCCGCGCGACCGTCTGATCTGGGACGTCGGCCACCAGGCCTATCCCCACAAGATCCTGACCGGCCGCCGCGACCGTATCCGCACGCTGCGCACCGCTGGCGGCCTGTCCGGCTTCACCAAGCGCACCGAGAGCGACTACGATCCGTTCGGCGCTGCGCATTCCTCGACCTCGATCTCCGCCGGCCTCGGCATGGCGGTGGCGCGTGATCTCGCCGGTGGCAACAACAACGTCATCGCGGTGATCGGCGACGGTTCGATCTCGGCCGGCATGGCCTATGAGGCGATGAACAACGCCGGCGCGATGAACTCCCGTCTTATCGTCATTCTCAATGACAACAACATGTCGATCGCGCCGCCGGTCGGCGCGATGTCGGCGTATCTGTCGCGGCTGTACTCCGGCAAGACCTACCGCTCGCTGCGCGAGGCCGGCAAGCAGATCGGCAAGCATCTGCCGAAGCTGATCGCCGACCGCGCCGCCCGCGCCGAGGAATATTCCCGCGGCTTCATGATGGGCGGCGGCACGCTGTTCGAAGAGCTCGGCTTCTATTATGTCGGCCCGATCGACGGCCACAACCTCGATCATCTGCTGCCGATCCTGCAGAACGTCCGCGACGCCGAGACCGGCCCGTTCCTGATCCATGTCGTGACCCAGAAGGGCAAGGGCTACGCCCCGGCGGAAGCCGCGTCCGACAAGTATCACGCGGTGGTCAAGTTCGACATCGCCACCGGCACCCAGGCCAAGGCCAAGTCGAACGCGCCGTCGTATCAGAACGTGTTCGGCCAGAGCCTGGTCAAGGAAGCCGCCAAGGACGACAAGATCGTCGGCATCACCGCGGCGATGCCGTCCGGCACCGGCATCGACATCTTCGAGAAGGCGTTCCCGGCCCGCACTTTCGACGTCGGCATCGCCGAGCAGCACGCGGTGACCTTCGCCGCCGGTCTGGCGACCGAAGGCTACAAGCCGTTCTGCGCGATCTACTCGACCTTCCTGCAGCGCGCCTATGACCAGGTGGTCCACGACGTCGCGCTGCAGAGCCTGCCGGTCCGCTTCGCGATCGATCGCGCCGGCCTGGTCGGCGCCGACGGCGCGACCCATGCGGGTTCGTTCGACAACGCCTATCTGGGCTGCCTGCCGAACATGGTGATCATGGCCGCCTCCGACGAAGCCGAGCTGGTGCACATGGTGGCGACGCAGGTCGCGATCAACGACCGGCCGAGCGCGCTGCGCTATCCGCGCGGCGAAGGCCGCGGCGTCGAGATGCCCGACGTCGGCGTGCCGCTGGAAGTCGGCAAAGGCCGCGTCGTCCGCCAGGGCAACAAGGTCGCGCTGCTGTCGTTCGGAACCCGGCTCGCCGAGTGCGAGAAGGCCGCCGAGGAACTGGCGGCGCTCGGCCTCTCCACCACCGTCGCCGACGCGCGCTTCATGAAGCCGCTCGACGTCGATCTGGTGCTGAAGCTCGCCAACGAGCACGAGATCCTGATCACCATCGAGGAAGGCTCGATCGGCGGCTTCGGCACCCATGTGATGCAGACGCTGGCCGAACACGGCAAGCTCGACGGCGAGGTCAAGATGCGGGCGATGGTGCTGCCCGACGTGTTCCTCGACCACGACACCCCGACGGCGATGTATGCCAATGCCGGCCTCGACGCCAAGGCGATCGTCAAGAAGGTGTTCGAGGCGCTCGGCAAGGAACACAAGGCCGAGACCGTCAAGCTGGCCTGAGCCGGCGGCGTTTTTTGTTTGAAGCGGCGGCACGGACAACCGGGCCGCCGCTTTTTCTTGGGTCTCGCATGAACATCTACCTCGCCGGCCCCGACGTGTTCCTGCCCGATGCGCTCGACATCGGCAGGCGCAAGGCCGGGCTGTGCGCGCGGCATGGACTGACCGGACTGTTCCCGCTCGACAATGCGGTGGCGCTGGCGGCGCATGATGCGTCGATGCAGATCTTCCGTGGCAACGAGGCGATGATGGATCAGGCCGACGCGGTCATCGCCAATCTGACCCCGTTCCGCGGTCCCAGCGCCGACGCCGGCACCGTGTACGAACTCGGCTACATGGCCGGACGCCGCAAGCTCGTGCTCGGCTACAGCAACGATCCCGCGACCTATGCGGAGCGCGTCGCGCGCCACCAACCGATCACGCCAAGCGACGGCCTGCTGATCGGCGCTGACGGCCTTGCGGTCGAGGATTTCGGCCTGCCGGACAATCTGATGCTGATCCATTCCCTTGAATTGCACGGCGCGCCGCTGGTGACCCCGCGCGAGGCGCCGGGCGATGTTTGGCGCGACCTCGCCGCGTTCGAAGCCTGCGTGCGTATCGCCGCCGAGCGGCTGACGCCGGACGCGGCGCGCTGATCATGGCCGGGCCGACCGATCCATCGCCCCGCAAACGCGCCGATGTGGTGCTGGTCGAGCGCGGCCTGTTCGAGAGCCGCGCCCGCGCGCAGGCGGCGATCGAAGCCGGGCTGGTGTTCGCGGACGGCAAGCCGGTGACCAAGGTTTCCGAGCCGATCGCGATCGACGCCGCGCTCGACGCGCAGCCGGCGCATCCATGGGTGTCGCGCGGCGGCGTCAAGCTCGCCGGCGCGCTGGAGCGCTATCCGATCGAGATCGAGGACCACGTCTGCCTCGATGTCGGCGCCTCCACCGGCGGCTTCACCGACGTGCTGCTCGCCAACGGCGCGGCGCTGGTGTTCGCGGTCGATGTCGGCCGCGCGCAGTTGCACCCCTCGCTGCGCGGCCATCCGAAGATCGTGTCGATGGAAGCCACCGACATCCGCAGCCTCGACGGCAAGCGGCTGCCGCAGCGGCCCGATGTGGTGGTGATCGACGCCAGTTTCATCTCGCTGAAGCTGATCCTTCCGACCGCGCTGGCGCTCGCCGCCGCGCCGATGAGCCTGCTGGCGCTGATCAAGCCGCAATTCGAAGCGCCGTCGAAGCACGGCATCGTCCGCGACGCCGCGGTGCATCGCGCGGTGTGCCGCGACATCGAAGCGCTCGCCGCCTCGCATGGCTGCACCGACATCACCGTATTCCCATCAAGCATCGCGGGCGGCGACGGCAACAGCGAGTTCTTCCTCGGCGCCCGGCGCGGCTGAAGGCGCGACGACTATTAGCGTTTTCGAGCGAAGTGGGGACCGGTTCGCGTGAAGAAAACGCGTCAAAACAAAAAGCTAGAACTCGGTTCTGATTTGATCAGAACCCGAGCTCCAGCCAGAACCAAAGTCTTACTCCGGCCGCAAGTTCGGTTATGGTGCGCGCCATGACCTCCTCGGATCTGGATCTTGCCGCCGGCGCGCCCGCGCCGGCGAAATCGTCTGCGTGGCGGACTGAAATCGTCGAGACGTTGTGGCTCGCGGTGCCGATGGCGCTGACGCAGCTCGGCCAGATCGCGATGATGACCACCGACCTCGCGCTGATCGGCCGGCTCGGCGACGCCGCCGTGGCTGCGGCGGCGCTTGCGCATACGGTGTGGCTGGTGGCTTTCATGCTCGGCATCGGCCTGGCGTCGGCGGTGGCGCCGCTGGCGGCGCAGGCCTATGGCGCGCGCTCGCCGCGGAAGGTCCGCGCCTCGTTGCGGGTCGGGCTGTGGGCGTCGCTGATCGCCGGCGTCCCGCTGACGCTGAGCCAGTTCTACGGCGAGGAATTGTTGCGGGCCGCCGGCCAGGACGCGCGCACCGCGCAACTCGCGGGCCACTATCTGCACGGGCTGGCATGGTCGCTGGTGCCGGGCTGGATGTTCATCGCATTCCGCAGCTTCATGGGCGCGGTCAACCGCCCGGAGCCGGCGCTGTGGATCATGTTCGCCGCGGTGCCGATCAACGCCGTGCTCGCTTACGCGCTGATCCACGGCGAGTTCGGCCTGCCGGCCCTCGGCATCCTCGGCGCCGGCCTCGCCACCGCGTTGGTGTCGATGGGGAACTGCGTCGCCGCGGCCGTGGTGTGCGTCAGCATGCAGCCGTTCCGCAAATATCGGGTGTTCGGCCAGCTGTGGCGGCTGGATGCGCCGCTGATGAAACGGCTGCTCGGCCTCGGCCTGCCGATCTCGGGCGCCTCGGTGCTCGAATATGGGCTGTTCGGCGCCGCCGCACTGCTGATGGGCCAGATCAGCACCACCGCGCTGGCCGCGCATCAGATCGCGCTGCAGGTGGCGGCGATCATGTTCATGGTGCCGATGGGCATCTCGCTCGCCGCGACCGTGCGGGTCGGCCACGCGGTCGGCCGCCACGATCCGGCCGGCGCACGGCGGGCCGGCTTTGCCGCGATCGGGCTCGGCCTCGCCTTCATGGCGTTGATGACGCTGCTGGTGGCGCTGACGCGGTACGACATTCCGCAGCTGTTCCTCGGCGACACCGTGACCGCCGCCGAGACCGCGCAGCTCACCGCCTCGCTGCTGGTGGTCGGCGCCAGCTTCTTCATGGCGGACGGCCTGCAGGTGGTCGCCAACGGCGCGCTGCGCGGCCGCAACGACACCCGCATCCCGCTGCTGTTCGCGGCGCTCAGCTTCTGGGCGATCGGTTTTCCGTGCAGCTATCTGCTGGCTTTTCCCGCCGGCTTCGGACCGTTCGGCGTCTGGATCGGGCTGGCGATCGGGCTCACGGTCTATGCCGCGCTGCTGGTGTGGCGATTCCATCTGCTGACGCGCCAGCCGCTGCCGGGCCTGGCGCGCGGGTAAGCCCTGCCGGCTTGCCGCCGCCGGGCGCGACGCCGGTGCGGGTTCCGGCGCGATTTCTTCACGCGAAGCGGTATCCACTCCGCTCGAAAACGCCTATCGCATCACCATGACTGAAATTTTCGCGATCGATCACGTCGGCCACCGCGGCGACGGCGTCAGCCTCGCTCAAGGCGGCGCCGTCTATGTGCCCTACGCGCTCGGCGGCGAGACGGTCGAGGCCGCGCCCGTCGCCGGCCATCCCGACCGCCGCAAATTGCTGCGCGTCGATCGCGCGAGCCCGCAGCGGATCGCGCCGTTCTGTCCGCATTTCGGCATCTGCGGCGGCTGCGCGATCCAGCACTGGCAGCCCGACGCGTACCAGGCGTGGAAACGCGATCTGGTGATCGAGACGCTGCGACAGGCGAAGATCGATTGCGCCGTCGATCCGCTGGTCGACGCGCATGGCGCGGGCCGCCGCCGCATCACGCTGCACGCCCGCAAGGGCACGCATGACGTGTTGAAGGTCGGCTTCAGCGCAGTCGCGAGCCACGACGTGATCGCGATCGATGCCTGTCCGATCCTCGATCCGGCGCTGGACGGCGCCATCGAGGCGGCGTGGGCGCTGGCGGAAACGCTCACCTTCATCGGCAAGCCGCTCGATATCCAGGTCACCGCCGCCGAGAACGGTCTCGATGTCGACGTCCGCGGCTCCGGCCCGCTGCCGTCGAAAATGATTACGGCGCTGTCCAGGATCGCCGAGCAACACAACCTCGCGCGGCTGACGCGGCACGGCGAGCTGGTGCTGATGCGCACGCCGCCGACGGTGATGATCGGCCAGGCGCGGGTGACGCTGCCGCCGGGCGCGTTCCTGCAGGCGACCGCGCTCGGCGAACAGACGCTGGCGGAGCTGGCGCTGGCGCAGATCCAGCGCGCCAAGCTGATCGCCGATCTGTTCTGCGGCGTCGGCCCGTTCGCGCTGCGGCTCGCCGCGAAGGCGCGGGTGTTCGCCTGTGACAGCGATGCGTCCGCGGTGAACGCGCTGCAGAAGGCCGCGCAGGCGACATCGGGACTGAAGCCGATCAAGGCCGAGCCGCGCGATCTGTTCCGCCGGCCGTTGGCGCCGCCGGAGTTGCTCGACTTCGACGTCGTGCTGTTCGATCCGCCGCGGCAGGGCGCGCAGGCGCAGGCCGCGCAACTCGCCGCCAGCCGCGTGCCGCTGATCATCGCAGTGTCGTGCAACGCGCAGACCTTCGCCCGCGACGCGCGGCTCCTGATCGACGGCGGCTATCGGCTGGAGAAGGTGACGCCGGTCGATCAGTTCCGGCACACGCCGCATGTGGAATTGGTCGGGGTGCTGCGGAAGTAGTCGGCTCCAGACGACCTGCCCCCGTCATTCCGGGGCGCGAGCGGAGTTCGCGAACCCGGAATCTCGATGTGCCCTGAACCTCGGGATTCCGGGTTCACGCGCTGCGCGCGTGCCCCGGAATGACGTAGTTGAGTGTCGAGTCGAGAACGCCAACTACCCGATCGCGATGCCGCCGCCGATGGTGCGGTTGAGCACCTGGGTGGTGCGTTCGATCCGCTCGGCGGCGGAGTTCAGCGCGGCGGCGACGGCGCGGTTGGTCGTCACCGTGCGGTCGATCGACTGGCTGCGATCGTCGCGCAGCGTGTCGACTTCCTGCTGAAGCGCCGCGAGGCGGCTGTGGGCGTCGAGCAGTTCGTCGGCCATCATCAGCGCGGCCATCACCGTCAGCCGCGCGTCGCCGATCTCGCCGAAACGGCCGCGCAGGCTCTGGATCCGGCTTTCGAGATTGTCCGCAAGCCCAAGTAACTGCGGCTCCTGGCCCGGCTCGCAGGCCATCCGGTATTGCCGGCCGTTGATGGTGACGCTGACATGGTTGGCGGAGGCGGCCGCATCTTTCGGATTCATGACGGCTCCTCGTCGGCCTGCTCGGTCTCGAGCACGGCGCGGATGGTCCCGATCGCGGCGTCGAGCCGTTGCGCGATCTCGCGATTGGCGCGCTCGAGCTTGCGGGTGCGTACCAGCGAACCGTCGAGTTCGTCGGCGAGCCGCGAGCGATCGGCGCCGAGCGCCTGGATTCGCGACGCCAGCTCGTCCTCGTCGCGATCGGCCTCGGCGCGGCGCTCCACCGCGCTCTCCAGCGCCTCGAGCGCAGCGGCCAGCCGACGCGTCGCCGCGACGATCTCGGTCGGAGCCTGATCGGCGCTGATGGAACCGGAGACGGGACGATCGGTCATGGTGTGTTGCGCGACCCTCGCAGCTTCAGGCGTCCAAATAAAACCTACGATCACACAAGCCTTTAGAGCACGAAATTTACGTGGCAAGGCAGCGAAGCGCAACGCTGCTGCTCAACTATGCACCGCAAAGCGCAGGGCTCGGGTTTACCGCAGGTCGGCTGCCTTGGACTCGCCTGATCAGGGTGCTATGCCACCGTAGCACCCCGGTTTTTGGCCTTCTCACGTGTCTGGCTGTGCCGGAGCGACAGCGCGTTCCGACCCCCGGAGCGCCGGCAAACACGATTTCAGGTGGTTACATCATGGCGAAGGTCGATCATTCCCGTATGGCGAACGCAATCCGGGCGCTGGCGATGGACGCGGTCGAGAAGGCCAAATCCGGCCACCCCGGCCTGCCGATGGGCGCCGCCGACGTCGCCACCGTACTGTTCACCGACTTCCTGAAATTCGATGCCGCCGATCCGCACTGGCCGGATCGCGACCGCTTCATCCTCTCCGCCGGCCACGGCTCGATGCTGCTCTACGCACTGCTGTACCTCACCGGCAATTCGGAGCTGACGCTCGACCAGATCAAGGCATTCCGCCAGCTCGACTCCCGGACGCCGGGACATCCGGAAAACTGCATTACCGATTCGGTCGAAACTACCACCGGCCCGCTCGGCCAGGGCGTCGCGTCGTCGGTGGGCACCGCGCTGGCGGAGCGGCTGCTGGCTGCGGAGTTCGGCGAGATCGTCGATCACTACACCTATGTGCTGTGCTCGGACGGCGATCTGATGGAAGGCGTCAGCCACGAAGCGCTGGCGCTGGCCGGCCATCTCAAGCTGTCGAAGCTGATCTTCCTCTACGACGACAACGGCATCTCGATCGACGGCCCGCTGACGCTGACCGACAATGTCGACCAGGTCGCCCGCTTCCAGGCGCATGGCTGGAATGCGATGCGGATCGACGGCCACGATCACACCGCGATCGCCGCGGCGATCAAGGCGGCGCAGGCGTCCGACCGGCCGACCATGATCGCCTGCAAGACCACGATCGGCTTCGGCGCCCCGACCCGGGCGGGCACGTCCAAGGCGCATGGCGAGCCGCTCGGCGCAGAAGAACTGGCCGGCGCCAAGAAGGCGCTGGGCTGGGATTACGGCCCGTTCGAAATCCCGGACGACGTGCTGTCGGCGTGGCGCGCGGTCGGCAGCAAGGGCGCCAAGGCCCATGCCGCGTGGCAGACGAAACTCGACGCGATGGACAAGGATCTCCGCGCGGAATTCCAGCGCCGGGTGATCGACCGCAAGCGCCCGGCCGCGCTCGACGGCGCGATCCGCAAACTCAAGGACAAGCTCGTCGCCGAGCCGCAGACCATCGCCACCCGCAAGGCCAGCGAACTGGCGCTGGAAGCCCTGGTCGAGGTCGTGCCGGAGCTGCTGCTCGGCTCGGCGGATCTCACGCCCTCCAACAACACCCGCACCAAACACGCCAAGGACGTCACGCCGGAGGATTTCTCGGGCCGCTACATCCATTACGGCATCCGCGAAATGGGCATGGCCGCGGCGATGAACGGCATCGCGATGCATGGCGGCTTCGCGCCGGCCGGCGGCACCTTCCTGTGCTTCGCCGACTACGCCCGCCCCTCGATGCGGATCGCGGCGCTGTCGCATGTGCCGGTGGTCTACATCATGACCCACGATTCGATCGGCCTCGGCGAAGACGGCCCGACCCATCAGCCGGTCGAGCACCTCGCCTCGTTGCGCGCGATGCCGAACATGCGGGTATTCCGCCCGGCCGATCCGGTCGAGACCGCGGAGTGCTGGCAGCTCGCGCTCGAGAACACCGGCGGCCCGACGGTGCTGGCGCTGTCGCGGCAGAATCTCACGCCGGTGCGTACCAGCAAGTCGGACGATAACCGCTGCGCCAAGGGCGGCTATGAGCTGATCGCCGCCAAGGGCAATGCCAGCGTGTCGATCTTCGCCACCGGCTCCGAGGTCGAGATCGCGGTCGCCGCACACAAATTGCTGGCCGACAAGGGCATTGCGGTGCGCGTGGTGTCGGTGCCGTCGCTCGATCTGCTGCTGCTGCAGGACGACGCGACCCGCAAGGGGATCATCGGCGATGCGCCGGTCAATGTCGCGGTCGAGGCCGCGGTGCGGTTCGGTTGGGACGCGGTGATCGGCCCGGACGGCGGCTTCATCGGGATGTCGGGCTTCGGCGCCAGCGCTCCGGCGAAAGACCTCTACAAGCATTTCGGCATCACCGCCGAAGCTGTCGCGGAGGCTGCGTCAAGCCGCCTCGGGGGCAAGTAAGGCTTTGATCTGAATCATGAACGAGCGGATTGCAACCGCTCGGTATTCAGGGCATGAAACCGCGCAAGTACGGGGTCGCCCCGTCGCAACAATTGAAAATCACTAGCAGCGAGGAGAAATTGGATGGCAGTTCGGGTCGCGATCAATGGGTTTGGCCGTATCGGCCGCAACGTGCTGCGGGCGATCTACGAGTCGGGCCGTAAGGACATCGAGGTCGTCGCCATCAACGATCTGGGCCCGGTCGAGACCAACGCCCATCTGCTGCGCTTCGATTCCGTGCACGGCCGCTTCCCGTTCGAGGTCAAGGTCGACGGCGATACCATCGACATCGGCCGCGGCAAGATCAAGGTCACGGCGATCAAGGACCCGTCCGCGCTGCCCTACGCCGACGTCGGCGTCGACATCGCGATGGAATGCACCGGCATCTTCACCGCGCGCGACAAGGCCGCGGCCTTGCTGACCGCCGGCGCCAAGCGCGTGCTGGTGTCCGCGCCGTCGGACGGCGCCGATGCGACGATCGTCTATGGCGTCAACCACGAGACCCTGTCCAAGGATCATCTGGTTGTGTCGAACGGCTCGTGCACCACCAACTGTCTGGCCCCGGTCGCCAAGGTGCTGAACGACACCGTCGGCATCGAGACCGGCTTCATGACCACCATCCACGCCTACACCGGCGACCAGCCGACCCTCGACACCATGCACAAGGATCTGTATCGCGGCCGCGCTGCGGCGATGTCGATGATCCCGACCTCGACCGGCGCCGCCAAGGCGATCGGCCTGGTGCTGCCCGAGCTGAAGGGCAAGCTCGACGGCGTCGCGATCCGCGTGCCGACCCCGAACGTCTCGGTGGTCGACCTCAAGATCATCGCCAAGAAGGCGACGACCAAGGAAGAGATCAACGACGCCATCAAGCGCGCCGCCGATCAGGAGCTGAAGGGCATCCTCGGCTACACCTTCGCGCCGAACGTCTCGATCGACTTCAACCACGACCCGCATTCGTCCACCTTCCACATGGACCAGACCAAGGTTCAGAACGGCACCTTGGTGCGGGTGATGTCGTGGTACGACAACGAGTGGGGCTTCTCGAACCGCATGGCGGACACCGCCGTGGCGATGAGCAAGCTGATCTGATCGGACACCCATGAAGCAATGGATCGGTCTTGCTGGTCTGTTCGTCCTGATTGGCGGTGTGGCGTGGGCTTAGTTGCGCCACGGCACCCGCATCAAATCCGACGACAGCCGCAAGACCGAGGATTGGCCACGTATCACTCAAGGCGGCAGTAGTTAGCGATGACCAAATCATTCCGTACCCTCGACGACGTCGATGTCAAAGGCAAACGCGTGCTGCTGCGCGTCGATCTCAACGTGCCGATGGACGCCGGCAAGGTGACCGACGCCACGCGGCTCGAGCGCGTCGTGCCGACCATCACCGAGATCGCCGGCAAGGGCGGCAAAGTGATCCTGCTGGCGCATTTCGGCAGGCCGAAGGGCCGTGACGAGAAGAATTCGCTGAAGCCGGTCGCGGCCGCGCTCGCCGACGTCATCAAGAAGCCGGTCGGCTTCGCAGAGGACTGCATCGGCGAGCCCGCCGCCAAGGCGATCGCCGCGATGCAGGACGGCGACGTGCTCTGCCTCGAGAACACTCGCTTCCACCCGGAAGAGGAAAAGAACGATCCGGGCTTCGTGGCCAAGCTCGCCGAACTCGGCGACATCTGGGTCAACGACGCCTTCTCGGCCGCGCATCGCGCCCACGCCTCGACCGAAGGCCTCGGCCACAAGCTGCCGGCCTATGCGGGCCGCACCATGCAGGCCGAGATCGTCGCGCTGAACAAGGCGCTGGAAGCGCCCACCAGACCGGTGATCGCCATCGTCGGCGGCGCCAAGGTCTCGAGCAAGATCGACCTTCTGGAAAACCTCGTCACCAAGGTGCAGGCGCTGGTGATCGGCGGCGGCATGGCCAACACCTTCCTGCACGCCCAGGGCGTCAAGGTCGGCAAGTCGCTGTGCGAGAAGGATCTGGCGGAGACCGCGCTGCGGATCCTGAACAAGGCCGAGGCCGCCAATTGCGCCATCATCCTGCCGGTCGACGCCACCGTGGCCTATCATTTCGAGGCCAATGCGCCGTCCTTCGCCTATGGGCTCGACGCGATCCCGCCGGACGCCATGATCCTCGACGTCGGCCCGCGCTCGATCGAGCGTATCCACGCCGCGATCGACGACGCGGCGACGCTGGTCTGGAATGGCCCGGTCGGCGCCTTCGAGCTGACGCCGTTCGACAAGGGGACGGTTGAAGCCGCCAAACACGCGGCCCGCCGCACCAAGGCCGGCAGTCTGGTCTCGGTCGCCGGCGGCGGCGACACTGTCGCGGCGTTGAACCACGCCGGCGTGGCCGACGATTTCACCTACATCTCGACCGCCGGCGGCGCCTTCCTCGAATGGATGGAAGGCAAGCCGCTGCCGGGCGTCGAGGTGCTGCGGGTGAAGTGACCCTGAGCCGGTGCGCCAGCGCCGGCTTGCGACCTTGTCCTCCCGGGCTTATGTTGCGTTACATGTAACGCTCCGGAGGCCGCGATGGACAAGAAGGTCGACAAGCCCGCCAAGGGCAAGCGCCCCGCCGCCGCGAACGCGCCCGCCAAGCCACGCAGCGCGAGCGCCGAGCGGGTGCGTCGCCATCGCGAGAAGATGAAGGCGATGGGGCTGAAGCCGGTGACGATCTGGGTTCCCGAAAACTACAAGTCGCCCGAATGGAAGGCCGAGATGAGGCGGCAGTGCCAGCTGATCGCGAACGATCCTCATGAACAGCAGATTCTGGCGGAAATTAAAGACTGGTTCGATCCAGAAGGCTGGAAGTGACACGAGGCGACGTCGTTCTGGTCGCGATGCTAGGCGACTATGGCAAGCCCAGGCCTGCCGTCGTCGTCCAGCACGAGGATTTCGATCAGATGCCCTCGGTCGTGGTTCTCCCGCTGACCACGGAATTACGCGATATTGACGTGGTCCGCATCGCAGTCGAGCCGACTTCGGATAACGGCTTGCGGCACCTGTCTCAGATCATGGTGGACAAGATCACGGCTGTCGCGCCTCGCCGGATCGGTTCGCGGATCGGCTGCCTCTCCCCCGACGAGATCACCGCGGTCAATCGCGCCCTCGCCATTTTTCTGGGCATTGTCTAAGACCCATCCTGAAGTCTAAGACCTGCCGAACCCATAAAACCAACCAAGAAAACACCCCATGGAGAAGCCGATGAATCTCGCCGACCTCAACAAGATCGCCCGCGCCATGGTCGCACCCGGCAAGGGCATTCTCGCCGCCGACGAATCCTCGGGAACCATCAAGAAGCGCTTCGACGTGATCGGCGTCGAATCCACCGAGACCAGCCGGCGCGACTATCGCGAGATGATGTTCAGCTCCAAGCAGGCGATGAGCGAGTACATCTCCGGCGTGATCCTGTACGACGAGACGATCTGGCAGAACGCCGCCGACGGCACGCCGCTGGTCAGGCTGATCGAGCAGGCCGGCGGCATTCCCGGCATCAAGGTCGACGAAGGCACCCAGCAACTGCCGAACTGCCCCGGGGAACTGATCACGATCGGCCTCGACAAGCTGGCCGAGCGGCTGGCGAAGTATTACAAGCAGGGTGCCCGCTTCGCGAAATGGCGCGCGGTGATCGATATCGGCGCCGGAATCCCGAGCTACACCGCGGTCCGCACCAACGCCCACGCGCTGGCGCGTTATGCGGCGTTGTGCCAGCAGGCGCAGATCGTGCCGATCGTCGAGCCGGAAGTGCTGATGGACGGCGACCACGACATCGACCGCTGCACCGAGGTCACCGAATTCGTGCTCAAGGAAACCTTCCAGGAGCTGTATTACCAGAAGGTCGCGCTGGAAGGCATGATCCTGAAGCCGAACATGGCGGTCGCCGGCAAGAAGTCGGCCAACAAGGCCGGCGTGCAGGAAGTCGCGGAGAAGACCGTCAAGCTGCTGAAGGCCTGCGTGCCCTCGGCGGTGCCGGGCATCGCGTTCCTGTCGGGCGGCCAATCCGACGAGGAGGCCACCGCGCATCTCGACGCCATGAACAAGATCGGCGGCCTGCCCTGGGGCCTGACCTTCTCGTACGGCCGCGCTTTGCAGGCCGCGCCGCAGAAGGCGTGGTCCGGCAAGGCCGAGAACATCGCGGCCGGCCAGGCCGCCTTCACCCACCGGGCGCGGATGAACTCGCTCGCCAGCAAGGGCGAGTGGACGGCCGCGCTCGAAAGCAAGAAAGCCGCATAGAAGCAATGGCCAAGCCTGCCCCGCCGCGCCCGGCGCCGCGTCTCTACCTCGCGACGCCGGCCGTGGACGATCCCTCCACGCTGCTCGCGGCGCTGCCGCAACTGCTCGCCGGCGCCGACGTGGCGGCGGTGCTGCTGCGGCTGGCGCCGTCCGATCCGCGGACCCTGATCACGCGGATCAAGGCGCTGACGGGCGTGGTGCAGGCGGCCGGGGCGGCGCTGCTGCTGGATGGCCACGCCGAGCTGGTGGCTCGCGGCGGGGCCGACGGCGCGCATCTCTCCGGGCTCGCGGCGCTGCAGGAATGGCTGCCGCAATTGCAGCCGGCGCGCATCGCCGGGGTCGGGATGCTGGAGACGCGGCACGATTCGATGATCGCCGGCGAAGCCGGCGCCGACTATGTGCTGTTCGGCGAACCGGCCGCGGACGGAACCCGGCCCTCGGCGGAGGCGATCGCCGAGCGGCTGAACTGGTGGGCGGAGCTGTTCGAGCCGCCCTGCGTCGGCTATGCGACGTCACGCGACGAGGTCGAGGAGTTTGCCGCTGCCGGCGCGGATTTCGTATTGGTCGGCGAACATATCTGGGCCGATGCGAGCGGCGCGGCGGCCGCGCTCGCGGAGGCCGAAGCGGCGCTGAAGCTGGGCTTTGCCGGCACAGCGTCGACGCCGGCGCGGGGATAGTCCATGAAGGCGCTGCGCCCGACCTCGATCCTAGCGGCGGCGCTGATGCTGCTCGCCACCAGCGCATCCGCGCAATTGTCGCTGACGCCGCCGCCGCCCAATCCGTTTCCGAAACCGATCGAGCCGGAAAAGCCGAAGCCCAAACCGAAATCCGACCCGAAGCCGCCCGCGGCCGAGAAGGACAAGTCCAGGAAGCCTGCGGCCGACAAGGCCGGCGCGGCGAAGCCCGGCGGCGCGCCGACCGCCGAGGACGCCGCCAATCTCGACGATCCCAATGTCGACCTGGTGTATGGCGCGTATCAGCGCGGCTTCTACAAGACCGCGTTCGAGATCGCGATCAAGCGCGCGCAGGAGCAGAACGATCCCAAGGCGATGACCATGCTGGGCGAGCTCTACGCCAATGCGCTGGGGGTCAAGCGCGACTACAGCAAGGCCGTGGAATGGTACAGGCGGGCGGCCGATCTCGGCGATCGCGAGGCGATGTTCTCGCTGGCGATGGCGCGAATGGCCGGGCGCGGCGGCGCGGCCAGCCGCGAGGAAGCCGCCAAATGGCTGGCGTCCTCGGCCAAGCTCGGCGAACCGAAGGCGGCGTATAATCTGGCGCTGCTGTATCTCGACGGCCAGACCTTCCCGCAGGATATCAAGCGCGCCGCAGAGTTGCTGCGGGTGGCGGCCGACGCCGGAAATTCCGAGGCGCAATATGCGCTGGCGACCTTCTACAAGGAGGGCACCGGGGTCGAGAAGAACCTCGACCAGGCGGTGCGGCTGCTGCAGTCGGCGGCGCTCGCCGGCAATGTCCCGGCCCAGGTCGAATACGCGATCGCGCTCTACAACGGCACCGGCACCGTGAAGAACGAGCCCGCCGCGGTGGCGATGCTGCGCAAGGCGGCGCGCGCCAACAACCCGATCGCGCAGAACCGGCTGGCGCACGTGCTGCTCAACGGCCAGGGCGCGCCGCGCGATCCGGTCGAGGCGATCAAATGGCATTTGGTCGCCAAGACCGCCGGCAAGGGCGATCTGATGCTCGACGAGGCGCAGGCGCAGCTCAGCGCCGAGGACCGCGCCAAGGCCCAGGACGCCGCGCGCAAATGGGTCGGCACCAAGTGATCCAGATCCGGACCGGCATCCGGCTGATCGAGGCTTGACGCCGCCCCCTGCGCAGGGCACCCCTTCGGCCGCTTTCGGTTCCGATGGCGTCAGAACCGAAGCGTCCGATTCTGGCTTCGACGCGTTGTGTTCACACGCAGCGCGACGCCTTCGCTCGAAAACGCTATAGAATCGCCCGGAAATTCCTCATTCAGACCTGCCGCAGGTCGCTTCGAGACCTCACACCATGCTCCATTCCGCCCTCATCAACGTCATGGTCAAGGCCGCGCGTCGCGCCGGCCGCAGCCTCAAGCGCGACTTCGGCGAAGTCGAAAACCTGCAGGTGTCGATGAAGGGCCCGGCGAATTTCGTCACGCTCGCCGACAAGCGCGCCGAGGAGATGCTGTACGAGGATCTCACCAAGGCGCGGCCGGGTTACGGCTTCCTGGGTGAAGAAGGCGGCATCCGCGAAGGCGCCGACAAGAGCCATACCTGGATCGTCGATCCGCTCGACGGCACCACCAACTTCCTGCACGGCATTCCGCACTTCGCGATCTCGATCGGCCTGCAGCGCGACGACACGCTGATCGCCGGCCTGATCTACAATCCGGCGACCGAGGACCTCTACATCGCCGAACGCGGCAAGGGCGCCTTCGTCAACGACAAGCGGCTGCGCGTCGCCGGCCGTCACCAGCTGCATGATTGCGTGATCGCCTGCGGCCTGCCGCATCTCGGCCGCGGCGATTTCGCGCTCAACCAGCGCGAGATGGCGGCGCTGCAGCCGAAAGTCGCGGGGCTGCGCCGGTTCGGCACCGCCTCGCTCGACCTCGCCGCGGTCGCCGGCGGCCGGTTCGACGGCTTCTGGGAGCGCAATCTGTCGCCCTGGGATATCGCCGCGGGCATCGTCATGGTCCGCGAAGCCGGCGGCACTGTCGGCGACATCCACGGCGGCGACGTGCTGAAAACCGGCAACATCGTCTGCGGCAACGAAACCATCCACGCCGAGCTGGCGAAGATTCTGAAGCCGCTGGGCTGAATTGAAGGCGCGCGGCGTCGCTGAAGTCCGCGCACTTGCGCGCCGCGCAGCGCGCGGATCGCGATGCCGGCCTTACGCCGCCGGCACGATCCGGCGGACGTCGCCGTTGTCGGTGACGAAGGCCGAGCCGGGTTTGGCGTAGAGGAAGCCGTTGGACTGCTTCAGCGGGTAAATCGCCGACAGTTGCTGCGTGCCCTCGTTGCCGCCGACCTTGCCGTCGACCACGTCGCGGAACAGCTTCGCCACCGCCACCATGTCGCATTGCTGCGGCGACAGCCGCATCGCGCCGACGCCGGCGTCACGCAGCTTGTCGACGTCGCCGAGCAGGCTGGCGGAGGTGTAGGACAGCGTCTGCACGCCGTTCATCGCCAGAAACGGCTCGTCGTCGAGCGTCGTCACCGCGAGACCGTCGGGGTCCTGATCGCAGACGAACTTGCAATTGTCCTTCGACAGCTTGTTGAGCCGGGCGTGATAGCAGCGCGCCGAGATCGCCAGCGGCACCCGGCCGAACGAGAACACCTCGAACGTCACGTCGGGCTGCGCCTGGGCGATGGCGCGGATCGCCGACAGCGGCAATTCCGGCGGCAGGCAAATCCGCGTCGCGCCGCGCGAGGCGAAGTATGTCGCGGTGGCTTCGTTGTAGATGTTGACGAACGGACCGATCGCATGCGGCTTGCCGCCGAGCATCCCCAGACAGGTGAGATCGTTCACCTCCATGGTGAAGGTGTCGTCGGCTGCGAGTTCGAGCATCGCCTTGCGCTCGCGCGGGAGCGACATCAGCGTCAGCGAGCCCATCAGGACGGTCTTGCCGGCGGCTGCGAGCCGCTCGACCACCGCCGGAATATGCGGATCGAGGAACGGCGAGCGCTTCGAGCACACCACCTCGCCGACCACCACGGTGTCGACCGGCGCCTCATCGGCGATGCGGAAATAGAAATCGCGCCACAACTCCGGCTTCCAGTTGTAGAGCACCGGTCCAAGCGTGAGTTGCATGGGGTTCGCCTCGCTGTGAGTTGGCGGCGGCGCAGTCGCGCGCTGCCTCGATCGTCATTATCGCCGGCGCTGAACAGCGCCAGCTTTCGTGAGCGCCAGACCTGTTAGCGCCGGGTCTGTTAGCGCCGGGTCTTCTAGCGCCAAGTCTTCTTGTAAGCGCCCGTCGTGGTCGACTGGCCTTCGCTGAGGCCGCGCAATGCGTCGGGCGGCACCGGGCGGCCCTCGTCGAGCGCGGTCAGCACCTGGCGGAACGTCTTCACCACGCGCTCGATATAGGCGCGGCCGCGCTGGCGGCCTTCGATCTTCAGCGCCGCGACGCCGGCGGCGCGCAGCTCCGGCAGCATCGCGGTGGCGTCGAGCGAGGCCGGGTCCTCGAACAGATAACCGCAGCCCTCGTCGGTCTGGTAGCGGCCCTTACACAGCGTCGGATAGGCCGCCGCCTCGCCCTTGGCGAATTTGTTGATGGTGAAGTCGCCGAGCCGCGACACCAGCGCGCCGTTCTCCTCGCGATACTGGATCGAGCCTGCCGGCGAGCAGACGCCGTCCATGTTCGGCGACTTGCCGGTGGCGTAGGACGACAGCGAACAGCGGCCCTCCTCCATCACGCACAGCCCGCCGAAGATGAACACTTCGGTCTCGCACTTCACTTCACGGGTGATCGCCGCGATCTCCTGCACGCTGAGCACGCGCGGCAGCACCACGCGCTTGGCGTTGAAGGAGTCGACGTAGAACTTGATCGAGTCCGGGTTCGCGGCCGCGGCCTGCACCGAGACGTGCAGGCGCTGCTGCGGATGGGTCCGCGCGCAGTAATCCATCACGCCGACATCGGCGAGGATCAGCGCATCGGCTTCGGCCTCGACCGCATCGTCGACCGCGCGCTGCCACAATTCGACATTGCCGGCGCGGGCGAAGGTGTTGATCGCCACCAGCACGGTGACGCCGTAGCGATGCGCGTGCGCGATCGACTCCCGCATTTCCTCGCGGCTGAAATTCAGCCCCGGGAAGTTGCGCGCATTGGTCTCGTCATTGAAGCCGCAATAGATCGCATCGGCGCCGGCGCCGACGGCATCGTGCAGCGCCGCGGGGGTCCCCGCCGGGCAAATCAGTTCCATGATCGTCCTCCGCCTTCGACGCCCATCTCATCGCGATATTGCGGCGGCGCGGCTACGATGCTGCGCAGGATTCGCTCGATCGGACCCGCCAGCGGGCCGAACCACGCGACCGACTCCTTGAGGAAATCGACGCGCGAATCGTCGATCGCATTGCGCAGCGCGACCACCGCTTCCATGTCGCCGTCGATCTCGATGTCGCGCGAGAAGAACAGCGCGTCGCCGTCATACGAGCCGTCGGTCATGCCGATCAGCGCCGACAGCGGGCCCGCGATGCGCGCGTCGATATTCGCCGGCAGCGTGCGCACCACCGTGACCCGCGGATTCATCCGTCGCGGCTCGAGCACGAAGGCGATCGGCAGATCGGTCGGCACGAGGCCGTAACGCTTGCCGGTGTGCGAGCCGAGGCGATCGAAGATTCGGGGATGACGACTGCGGATCTCCCGCAGGCAAATGCCGAGCAACACCTGCAGGGGCAACAGCGGCAAGACCCGCGTCGCAAGGGCAAGCGGCGCGGGCATCCTGGAGACGGACGAATTGGATACCGACATGAGCCACCTTCTGAGAAACCATTCGTTTAACTGGTCCCACCGGTACTTCTTTGCGCCTGATCAAAGACAGACACGATCGCAAATGCTGACCAGAACCGTCCGCACGGAGAGACCATGCTGAACCGCGTTAAACCGCCTTTTCCGGACCTTCGCGCGTTCGCCGCCTATCTGGAATCCCGCGGACAGTTGCACCGCATCCGCAAGCCGGTCTCGGTGGTGCACGACCTCACCGAGATTCATCGCCGCGTTCTGCACGCCGGCGGCCCGGCGCTGATGATCGAACAGCCGATCAAGGCCGATGGCACGCCGTCCGAGATGCCGATGCTGGTCAATCTGTTCGGCACCGTCGAGCGGGTGGCGTGGGGCCTCGGCATCCTGCCCGAGAATCTGCCGCAGCTCGGCGAGGCACTCGCCGAAATGCGCGAGCCGGCGCCGCCGCAGAGCCTGACCGACGCGCTGAGCAAGCTGCCGATGGCGAGGGCCGCATTGTCGATGCGCCCGAAGATGGCCCGGACGGCGCCCGCGCAGGACGTGGTGCTGACCGGCGACGCTGTCGATCTCGGCCGGCTGCCGGTGCAGATCCCGTGGCCGGGCGAGCCGGCGCCGCTGATCACCTGGCCGCTGGTGTTCACCAAACCGCCGCCCGGCGTGGCCGGCACCGACAATGTCGGCGTCTACCGGATGCAGGTGCTGGGCAAGGACCGCGTCATCATGCGCTGGCTGGCGCATCGCGGCGGCGCCAAGCATCACCATCAATGGGCGGCGCAGAAGCGCGAGATGCCGGTCGCGGTGGTGATCGGCGCCGATCCGTCGATGATCCTGTCGGCGGTGCTGCCGCTGCCGGAGACAGTGTCCGAAATCAAGTTCTCGGGCCTGCTGCGCGGCGACCGGCCGAGCCTGACGCCCTGCGTCAGCATTCCGCTCAACGTGCCGGCCGATGCCGAGATCGTGCTGGAGGGCCTGGTGTCGCCGACCGAGACCGCGCCGGAGGGGCCGTATGGCGACCACACCGGCTATTACAACGCGGTCGAGGAATTCCCGGTGATGCGGATCACCGCGATCACGATGCGGCGCAACCCGATCTATCTGTCGACCTACACCGGACGGCCGCCGGACGAGCCGTCGCGGCTCGGCGAAGCGCTCAACGACGTGTTTCTGCCGGTGGCGCGGCGGCAGTTTCCCGAGATCGTCGATCTGTGGCTGCCGCCGGAAGCGTGCTCCTACCGAATCGCGGTCGCCTCGATCAAGAAACGTTATCCCGGCCAGGCGCGGCGGCTGATGATGGGGCTGTGGTCGATGCTGCCGCAGTTCAGCTACACCAAGCTCCTGATCATCGTCGACGACGACGTCGACGTCCGCGAATGGGCCGATGTGATGTGGGCGGTGTCGACGCGTTGCGACACCTCGCGCGACATGGTGGCGATCAGCGACACCCCGATCGATTATCTCGACTTCGCCTCGCCGAAATCCGGACTCGGCGGCAAGCTCGGCATCGACGCCACCAACAAGATCGGCACCGAGACCGAGCGCGAATGGGGCAAGGTGCTGGAGATGGACGACGATGTGATCGCGCGCGTCGACGCGATGTGGCCGGGCCTCGGGCTCGCGCCCGCGTTGACGCCGGCGGCGGCGCAACGCAAGCTGTTGCGATGAGTACATCGCATCGAATCGTCGTCGGCATCAGCGGCGCATCGGGCGCGGCGGTCGGCCTGCGCATCGTCGAACTGCTGGCCACCGCGGATTGCGAGCTTCATCTCGTCGTCTCGGCGGCGGCGGAGCGCACCATCGCCTATGAGGTCGGCGCCAAGGCGCTCGAGCACACGATCGAGATCGTCCACCGCCATCACAATTTCAACGACGTCGGCGCCAGCATCGCGTCGGGCTCGTTCCGCACCAGCGGCATGATCGTTGCGCCGTGCTCGATCCGCACGCTGTCGGCGATCGCCACCGGCAATCTCGACAATCTGCTGGTACGCGCCGCCGACGTGCAGCTCAAGGAGCGCCGCCGGCTGGTGCTGATGCTGCGCGAGACGCCGCTGCATCTCGGGCATATCCGCAACATGGCGCAGGTCACCGAAATCGGCGGCATCGTCGCGCCGATCTCGCCGGCGTTCTACCAGCGGCCGCGCTCGTTGAGCGAAATGATCGACCACATCGCCTTGCGCGCGATCGGCCTGCTCGGCCTCGACGATCTGCAACTATCCGCGCCGGAATGGTCCGACGACACCCCGCCGACCTGCCCGAAAATCTGATCTGAAAACTCTGGTTCGGGTCAAACCGGACCCTCACGGACACGGCGGAATCCGCTCCGGCGTCACCGCGCCGGGCAACTCCTTGCGAAGATCGACGTCGCGCACCAGCGGATAGAAGTCGCCGCCGCGCTCCGTCTTCAGATAGGTGGTGAGAAGCGGGCTGGCCGGCAGCGGCCCGATCCGGCAGGCCTCGGCGCCGACGCCGAGCGACAACGAGCCGCGCTTTCCGCGCGCTCTGTGCGCCGCCATCTGCTCGCGCAACGCAGCGATCCGCGGCAGGTCGACGGGATCGATCCGAAACGCATAGATCGCCGTATTGCGGGTGAGTTCGCCGGACAGCGAGAGCAATTCGGCCGGATCGTCGAGTTCGGTCAGCACCAGCGTCTGCTCCTGCTTGGTCTCGTCGACCGCAACCGCGATCTTCAGCGTCACGCCGCGCGGGCGCGGGCGCAGGCCCTGCGGCAGCCGCACCGCGATCCGCAGCGCGGCCGGATCGGCGGCGGCGAAATCCGTGCGCGCCAGCTTGACCATCGACGATACAGGCATCGAACTGCAGGCCGGCAGACTTGCGAGCGCGGTCAGGGCGATGGCGAAGAGCGGGCGGCGGGAGTTGGGTTGGAGGCTCATGTCCATTCCTCATTGACGATCATATTTTATTGTTTTACGATAATTTCATCTCGAAATACGCGATGGAGTTTTGAAATGCAAGCGGGACCGTTGTCGATGCCGTCGCCGGGCTCACCCACCGGCGCCAACCGTCTGGTGCGGATGTCGCGGGCGATGGAATGGGTCACCACGGCGGGCATCGTGCTGATCATTGCGTTGATGGGCGCGGCGCTGGTGATCCCGCCATGGACCCGCAATCTGTTGCTGGCCAAGCTCGGCGAAGCCGGCGCCCGACTGCCGCTCGAACCGATCCATCAGGCGATGGCGACGCTGATCCTCGCCGTGCCGGTGATCGTGATGATCTGGGGGCTGTGGCACGTCCGCCTGCTGTTTCGCGAATTCGCGCAGGGCCACGTCTTCACCGACTCGGCGGCGCGTCATCTGCAGCAGTTCGGGATTTCGGTGCTGGCGCAGGGGCCGCTCGGACCGCTGGTCGCGACCGCGATCGGCCTCGCGCTGTCGTTCGGCAATCCGCCCGGTCAGCGGATGCTGGTGCTGACCTTCTCGGTCAACGACTATCTCGCGGTGATCGTCGGCGGCGTGTTGGTCGCGGTCGCCGCGGCGATGCGCGAGGCCGCCCGGCTCGCCGACGAGAATGCGAGCTTCGTCTAACCGATGGCGATCGTGGTCAATCTCGACGTGATGCTGGCACGCCGCAAGATGCGCTCGAAGGAACTCGCCGAACGCATCGGCATCACCGAGCAGAACGTCTCGCTGCTGAAATCGGGAAAGGTGAAAGGCATCCGGTTCGATACGCTGGAACGGATCTGTGCGGCGCTCGATTGTCAGCCCGGCGACATTCTCGAATTCGTGCCCGACAGCCCGGAAACGAAACCGGCACCCGCCTGAGAGGCGGATGCCGGCCGGTCGTTCAGATCATCTGTCCTGGATCGTTGGACTTGAAAAGCTGGACTTGAAAAGCTGGACTTGGATCGTTGGCGTCGAAACGTCGGTTTGGACGCGCTCGCGCCGCGCTTCAGCGCGCCTGCGCAAGCTGCTCGTGGGGGCGCCAGTCTTCCGCAGCGTCGTCCCAGTAATGCGCTTCGTCGAAACGCTTCCAGTGCGCTGTCTCGGACACCATCTCGCGCCCACCCAAAACCAACGCGACGACGCCGATCAGACCGACCAGCACGTAGATCGCAGCGATCAATGCAATAATGGTCAAGGCTTCATCCTCACTGTGGTTTCTGATGATTTGCACCCGGATCCATCGCGGCGGGTGCGCCGCTATCGATGCATGATCAGGAACTCGCCCAGGCAAACAGACCGAACCGCCGCGTGCTCACTGGCGCCGGCGTGGCCGCGACCGGCTCCGGTTTCCGCGGTTGCACCCGCCGGAACAGGCGCTGTCGAATGTCGTCCACGACAAGATACGCGATCAACGCCGGGCCGACAACACACGTCAGGAACAACACAAGTGAACCAAGCGAATCAAGGTACACGCCAATTCTCCAGCTTTGGTGACATAAAAAGTAGACGCCGGTACCGTTGACCGGCATTGCGCCGGATCAATTTTGCACTGCCACAAGCCGCCGCAGAAGACCGATTAGTCCGGTGTAGTTAGTTGATCGTTAATCGGTTTTCGCCGCGGGACGGCGGCACTTGTCGCGCCAACTCACCAACTCGTGAAGACGCCACGCGTGCAGGTGCGACGAATGCGCGCGGCACTTATCGCACCTGCGCGCCACACACGCGCGCGCGATGATCACACCGGCTTCAGCCGGTAGTGACTGACGCCCCATTCGTCACCGCCTTCGTAGCCGAACAGGCCGGAGGTGGCGAGGAAGAACCATCGCCATCGCCGCATCCACAGCGCGGTGTCGTCGCCATAGACCGGCCGCAAAATGGTTTCGATCTCGTCGCGATGCGCGTCGAAATTGACGAGCCAGTGCTCGGCGGTCCGCTGATAGTGCCGGCCGCTCCAGCGCCACTGCTCCTCGACCGTGAACAGATCGGCGTATTGCTTGATCAGCCTGTGGCTCGGCATCACGCCGCCGGTGAAGAAGTGCTGCGCGATCCAATCCTCGCGATCGGCGCGATCGAACAGATAGGCCCCGCATCGATGGGTGAAGATGTGCATGAAGAACAGACCGCCGGGCGCTAGCCAGCCGTGAATCCAGGTCAGCAGCTTGCGCCAGTTCATCATGTGCTCGAACATCTCCACCGACACGATCCGGTCGAACCGCGCATGCGGCTCGAACACGTTCATGTCGCTGGTGACCACGCGCAGATTCGGTAGATCCCGCAGAATCGCCTGCGCTTCGATGTAATTGCGCTGCGACGCCGAATTCGACACCGCGACGATGCGGGAATACGGGAACTGCCGCGCCATCGCCAGCGACAGCGAGCCCCAACCGCAACCGAGTTCGAGAACCGACTGACCGTCGCGCAGGTCGGCGTGCTCCATCGTCAGCCGCAGCGCATCCTCCTCAGCCTGCTGCAACGTCGCATTGTCGTCGCGGTAGAAGCACGACGAGTACTTCCGGTTCGGGCCGAGCACCTTGCCGAAGAACGCCGCCGGCACTTCGTAGTGCTGGGCGTTGGCGGCGTCGGTATGCTCGGCGACCGGGCGCGCGGCCATCTCGCGGGCGAAGGCGGCGTCGGCCGCCTCGTTGCCGTCCGCCATCTTGGCCGCGGTGCGCGCGCACAGCCGGCTGATCGCGGCGCGGATCACGGGATCGGGCAGCGGCACCCGCTCGGCGACGTCGATGATCGAGGAGACCAGACTCATGGCGTGGCGGCCCCCGCGGGCGGCAGAGGGAAGAACTTGCTGGTGCGCGCCTGATACGCCTTGTAGCGCTCGCCGCGCGACAGCAACATCTGCTCCTCCAGCGGCGGGATGCCGGTGAGGTGGACCAGAATCCAGTACATGAACATCGGGGCCAGCAGCGCGGCGAAGCCCCACGGATAGGACAGCGGATCGGCGAACGAAATCGCGATCACCGGATAGGCCAGCCAGCCGAACCACTCGAAGAAGTAGTTCGGATGCCGCGACCAGCCCCACAGCCCGGCGTCGCAGACCTTGCCCTTGTTGGCGGGGTCGCTGCGGAACGACTTCAGCTGCGCGTCGGCCAGCCCCTCGCCGGCAATGCCGATGGCGAGGATCAGGATGCCGAGATAGTCCTGCAGCCGCAGCCCATCGACCGGCGCGCGCGCCGCGACGAAAATCGCGAACACCAGCGGGATCGAGCCGTAGGCCTGGTTCTGCAGGAAGAAGAACATCTTCTTCGGCGCATCGGCGCCCCAATCCTTGGCGTAGGCGGCGTAGCGCGGATCATCGGTGACGTGGCGGGTGCGCGCGGCGATGTGCGAACCGAGCCGCACCGACCACGCAACGACCAGCGCAGCGACCAGCCATTGCCGCGCATTCGGCGCAGCGCCGTCGACCGGCCACAGCGCCGAAGCGGCGCCGGTGAGGCCGAGCGAGAACGTCCAGATGGTGTCGACCCAGCCGGAGTTGCCGGTCTTCTGCTGAACCGCCCATGCGCCCGCCATCAAGGCCGCCAGCGAAAGCCCGATCGCAACCAGAGCCTCGAGATATAAAAACGTCATCAATCCACCATCTGTCGCCGCGCCACATTCCCGCAATTACGTTCCCGTTCGAATCCGGTTTCAACGCCCGGTTCCTCGACGCGGGACGTTGATGCAGGCAAATGCGGAAAACCGCTGCCCGGCCTTTCTTCCGCATCGCACTGTGCCATATTGATGGAAACAACCACACCCGGCAAACCGGAGAACGAACGCGCGATGGCATCTGGCCCCTCCCCCCGCTCGGCGATGGAGATCGAACTCAGCAAGCTGTCGTCGCCGCGGATCTTCCTGGTGCGGATGCTGGTGTTTCTGGTGCTGTGCGCGCTGATCACGGTGGTGCTGTACAAGCAGGTCATAACGGCGTTCCTCGCCAATCCCGGGCTCAACGCGCTGATCGGCATGGTGCTGCTGATCGGCATCGTGCTGGCGTTCCGGCAGGTGATTCGGCTGTATCCCGAAGTCGCCTGGGTCAATCATTTCCGCATCAGTGATCCCGGCCTCGCGCTCGACCGCCGGCCGACGCTGCTGGCGCCGATGGCGGCGATCCTCGGCGGCGAGCGCAGCGGACGAATCGCGATCTCGCCGCAGATCATGCGGCATCTGCTGGATTCGATCGCGACCCGGCTGGACGAAGCGCGCGACATCTCGCGTTACATGACCGGCCTGTTGGTGTTCCTCGGCCTGCTCGGCACCTTCTGGGGCCTGATCGAAACCGTCGGCTCGATCGGCCAGGTGGTCAGCGGGCTGAAAGTCGGCGGCGACGCCGGCTCGCTGTTCGATACGTTGAAGGAAGGTCTCGCCGCGCCGCTCGGCGGCATGGGCATCTCGTTCTCGTCGTCGCTGTTCGGCCTCGCCGGCTCGCTGGTGCTGGGATTCCTCGATCTGCAATCCAGCCAGGCGCAGAACCGCTTCTACACCGACCTGGAAGACTGGCTCGCCTCCACCGTGCGCGGCGCTACCGCTGAAAACGGCGGCGGCGCCGGCAGCGGCGAACTGCAGAACGCGCTCGAACGGCTGCGGCTGACGCTCGAAGACGGCGGCGCCAATCGCGCCACCACCGCGGCGATGGCCAACCTCGCCGAGGCGATCCAGAATCTGGTGGCGCATATGCGCAACGAGCAGCAGATGATCCGCGAATGGGCCGACGCCCAGGGCGAGCAGAACCGCGAGATCAAGGAGCTGCTGGCTCGGCTCGCGCGCCAGCCGGAGAAGCAATGATGGCGGCGTCCGGACGCGCGGCGATGCTTCGCAGCCTTCCTCCTTGTCTTGGCGGAGACTGCTGAATGGCGCTCGGGCGCGGACGCCGCCAGGACACCGGCTTCAACTACTGGCCGGGCTTCGTCGACGCGCTGTCGACGCTGATCCTCGCCATCGTGTTTCTGCTGTCGGTGTTCCTGGTGGTGCAGTTCTTCCTGTCGCAGGAGGTCACCGGCAAGGACAAGGCGCTGCAGGAGCTGAACGCCAGGCTCGCGCAGCTCAGCGATCTGTTGTCGCTGGAGAAGCTCGGCAAGCTGAACCTCGAGGAGCAGCTGTCCCAGGTCCGCGCCGGGCTGTCCGCCGCGCAGAGCGAGCGCGATCGCGTCAAGGGGCTGTATGACGGCCTCGCCGGCGCCGGCAACGACGCCGCCGGCCGCGCCGGCGAACTCAACAAGGCGCTGGATTCCGAGAAGCAGCTCTCCGCCCGGGCGCTGGCGCAGGTCGAGGTGCTGAACCAACAGATCTCGGCGCTGCGCCGCCAGCTCGCAGCCCTGGAGGAGGCGCTCGACGCCTCGGAGAAACGCGACAAGGAATCGCAGGGCCGGATCGCCGATCTCGGCCAGCGGCTGAATCTGGCGCTGGCGCAGCGGGTGCAGGAATTGTCGCGCTATCGCTCGGAGTTCTTCGGGCGGCTGCGCGCGATCCTCGGCGACCGCCCCGATATCCGCATCGTCGGCGACCGCTTCGTGTTCCAGTCCGAGGTGTTCTTCGACACCGGACAGGCGCTGCTGCTGCCCGAAGGCCGTGCCGAGCTCGACAAGCTCGCCCCCGCGCTGACCGAACTCGACAAGAAGATCCCGCCGGAAATCGCCTGGGTGCTGCGGGTCGACGGCCACACCGACCGCCGCCCGATCACCGGCGCGTTCAAATCGAACTGGGAGCTGTCCAGCGCACGCGCGATCTCGGTGGTGCAATATCTGGTGTCGCTCGGCGTCCCGACGCAGCGGCTGGTCGCGGCCGGCTTCGCCGAATTCCAGCCGCTCGACATCGCCAACACCGACGACGCCTACAAGCGCAACCGCCGCATCGAACTGAAGCTGACGGAGCGGTGAGTTTGGCTCCTTCCGGCTTCCCCTCGTTTGTCATTCCGGGGCGCTCGCGAAGCGAGCGAACCCGGAATCCATATCCCCTGAACTCGCGTTCGCACCTGGCATCTGGTCTGTCGTGCAACAGTCTCGAGTCTAGGGGGTATGGATTCCGGGTTCGCGCTGCGCGCGCCCCGGAATGACGAGGGCGGACGAGGTGCCAATGATGCCCGCCTTCACCCTCCGCCCATATCGCGAAGCCGACGAAGACGCTGCCATCGATCTGTGGCATCGGACCTGGCAACTCGCTTATCCGGCAATCGACTTCACCAAACGGCTCGACTGGTGGCGCGAACGCTGGCGTACCGAACTGGTGCCGGCGGCCGCGATCATCGTCGCCGAGCAGGACGGCGCGATCACCGGCTTCGTCACCATCGACGCGTCGGGCTATCTCGATCAGCTCGTGGTCGGACCGGAACAATGGGGCTCGGGCCTCGCGGCCGCGCTTGTCGGCGAGGCCAAGCGGCTGTCGCCGCGCGAAGTCACCCTCAAGGTCAATGCCGACAATTATCGCGCGATCAAATTCTATGAGCGCAATGGCTTCGTCACCACCGGCGAGGAGGTCAACGCGTCGGGCCGGCCGGTGCTGAACCTGCGGTGGGGGCCTTCTTAGGAGGCGGCACTTCAACGCATATCACCGTCGTCCTCCGCGAAAGCGGAGGATCCAGTACGCCGTGAACCCGCGAGTCGAACGAGCGCCCTGGAATACTGGATCGCCCGCTTTCGCGGGCGATGACGACTGCTCGGAACTACGCCGCCTCGAATTGCAGCTTCGCCAGCCGCGCATAGAGGCCGCCGCGGGCGACGAGCTGGGCGTGGGTGCCCTGGTCGATGATGCGGCCGTTCTCCATGACGAGAATGCGATCGCAGGACAGCACGGTCGCCAGCCGATGCGCGATCACCAGCGTGGTGCGGTCGCGCATCAGGCCCTGCAGCGCGGTCTGCACCAGCGTTTCGCTTTCGGCGTCGAGCGACGAGGTGGCCTCGTCGAGCAGCAGCAGCGGCGCATCGCGCAGGATGGCGCGGGCGATCGCGATGCGCTGGCGCTGGCCGCCGGACAGCGTGACGCCGCGCTCGCCGAGCGGCGCCTCGAAGCCGCCGGGCAGCCGGTCGATGAATTCGGTGGCGTGGGCCTGCTGCGCGGCGCGCTCGACATCGGCGTCGCTCGCGTCGTCGCGGCCGAACCGGATGTTGTCGCGGGCGGTGGCCGCGAACACCACGGAGTCCTGCGGCACCAGCGCGATGCGCTCGCGCACCGCCTGCGGATCGGCCGAGGCGATCGGCACGCCATCCAGCAGGATGGTGCCGGCGGCGGGATCGTAGAACCGCAGCAGCAGATGGAACAGCGTGCTCTTGCCGGCGCCCGAGGGGCCGACGATCGCGACCTTCTCGCCGGCCTTGATCGACAACGACAGGCCGTTCACCGCGAGATAATCCGGCCGCGTCGGGTAGGCGAAGGAGACATTGTCGAAGGTGACGTCGCCGCGCACCGGCACCGGCAATGCGCGCGGCTTGGCGGGCGCCGCGATCGCCGGCTTGACGCGCAGGATCTCGAACAACCGCTCGGCGGCGCCGGAGGCGGCCGAGACCTCGCCCCAGACTTCGCTGAGCTGGCCGAGGCTGGAGGCCGCGAACGCCGCGTACAAAATAAACTGACCGAGCCGGCCCGGCGTGATCGTGCCGGAGGCGACGTCGTGCGAGCCGACCCACAGGATCGCCACCACGCTCGCGAACACGATGAAGATGATGATCGCGGTGAGGATCGCGCGCGCCTGGGTCGAACTCCGCGCCGCCTCGTAGGACTGTTCGACCTCGGCGCCGAACCGCGCATTGGCGAGCCGCTCGTTGGTGTAGGCCTGCACCGTGCGCATCGCGCCGACCAGCTCGGAAGCGAAGGCGGAGGCGTTCGCCAGCGTGTCCTGCGCGTTGCGCGACAGCCGCCGCACCCAGCGACCGAAAGCGACCAGCGGGATCACGATCAGCGGGATCGCCGCCAGCACGATGCCGCTCAACCGCGGGCTCGAGATCACCATCATGGTGATCGCGCCCGCGAACAGCAGCATGTTGCGCAGCGCGATCGAGACCGAGGCGCCGACCGCGGACTTGATCTGCGTGGTGTCGGCGGTCAGCCGCGAGATCAACTCGCCGCTGCGCGCGGAGTCGAAGAACGACGGCGACAGCGCGGTGAGATGCTTGAACACATCGCGGCGCAGATCGGCGACGATCCGCTCGCCGATCGTCATCACCAAGTAGTAACGCGCGGCGCTCGCGACCGCGAGCACGCCGACCACCGCGAGCATCACGCTGAAATAGCTGTTGATCAGCTCGATGCCTTCGCCGCTGAAGCCGAAATCGATCAGCCGCCGCACTGCGAGCGGCACCATCAGCGTCGTCATCGCGGCGACGATCAGCGCGATCAGCGCCATCAGGGCGCGGCCGCGGTAATGGTCGACATAGGGCGCCAGCGCCAGCAGCGGCCGCAGCCGGCTGCGCTTGGCGACCGCCTCGACTTCCTCGACCTGGCTGACATCGGCGTCGGCGCGGAGCGTGCCGGTGCGCGGCCCGACATTCTCGGTGGCCGCGATCGCGTCCAGCGACAATCCGATCGCCGAGGCCTTTGGTTCCAAGGCCTTGGATCCGGAGGTCTGTCGTTTGCTTGCTGTCGTCATCGGAACTGCCAAGTCGGTGCTTCTACGTCGAAACTTCGAGGGCGGAACTGCCAAGTTTTTAGAGGCCTTCCAGCCGACCCCACATAGGCCTCAACCGCCGTGGCTGGCAAATCCGGGACATTGCGGTATCCGAAGCACCCCGACCGCGCGACCTTGTCTTAATGGCGTCGCTGCGATATAGAGCGCGCAAATTCGCCCGACATCATCGCGATCGAGGCGCCTGCGCGCGCAAGGGATATCCCATGAAGACCGAAATTCATCCGAATTATCATAGCATTACGGTCGTCATGACCGACGGCACCGAATATCAGACGCGATCGACCTGGGGCAAGGAAGGCGACAAGCTGAACCTCGACATCGACCCCCGCTCGCATCCGGCGTGGACCGGCGGCACCCAGCAGGTGCTGGACCGCGGCGGCCGCGTCTCGCGTTTCCAGAAGAAGTTCTCGGGCTTCCTCAAGAAAGATTGATCGCCCGGCCGGTTTTTGGAGCGGGATGACGCATCCTCTGATCATCATCCCGCTCTTGATCCTGTCGGCATGATCTGTTCCGAACACCGGCCCTTTCCGAACACCGGGCCGATGGCGCCGGAATCGAAACGCCCCGCGACTGCGCGGGGCGTTTTTCGTTGGCGAGCCGTTCGGACCGCCGTCCCGGATTAGCGTTCGAACGCTGCCTTCAGCATATTGAGCTGCGGCACCAGCGGGTTGCCGATCGGCGCGCGTTCCGAGGGCGGCGGCATGTGCATCGAGGCGTCGAGCCGCCGGATCCGCGCCTGCAGGCTCATCGAACGGGCGATCAGCGCCTGCAACTGGTCCGGCAGCTGCTCCAGCATGTCCGGCCCACTGGGATCGGCCGCCGACAGCTTGACCTTGGATTTCTCGCGATTGGCCTGGACCAGCGTCATCTCGCCTTCCTTCACCGCCCGATGCAGCAGAAGCCAGGAGGCGAGCTGCATCAGCCGCGTGGTCAGGCGCATGCTTTCGGTGGCGTAGGTCAGGCTGACCGAGCGGTCGAGCGTCTTCGCCTCGGCGCGGCCGTCGCCGTCGAGATACGCGGCGGTCTCCTCGACCAGATCCATCCCCTCGCGAAACAGCGCTGTGAAGGCTGCCGAATTCGTCAGCCGTTCGCTCAGCACGACGAGCGGGGCTTCACTCTGCGATAATTCCGACATGATTGACGCCTCACGCTAACGGTTACGCCGCCGGCTTTCGCTCCGACTTATGATGAATAAATCATTGCGCGTGCGACGCCGGGAGTCCAGCGCGCGCGTTGACAAAGGTTAACGCGGTTTCGGCGCGAAGGATCGCCGTCGGCGGGGACAAAGCCGGGACGGGGTAAACAAAGCACAAACAAAAAAAGAGCCGCCGTTTCCGGCGGCTTTGAAGTTGATAACAGGGAGGCGTCAAAACAGAGTGGACAGGAGCCACTCGGTCCAAAGATGGACAAACAAAGTAATACCCCGGAAAGCTTAATCGCTCGTAAATGAGCGATTTCGTTGACAAACAGTTTGCCATAGGCCAGCCCCTGCCGCTGTGCCACGATGGGACATCGCGCGATCAGGCCGCGACGGCTGTTAGTTGTCGCCGAAGCGGCCCGCGCGATCCGGGGTACCGATCCGAACCGATGATCAGGCTTTGAAGAAACGGTCGGCGGCTTCGCGCGTGGCGCGTTTCATCGTCATCGCGGTTTGCATCCGGACGATCTCCTCCTCGAGCAGCGCGACCCGCTCGGCGAGCTCCTCGACCGAGAGCAGCGACAGATCCTGCCCGATCTCGTGGCTGATTTTCTTCCTCGGCTTGTCGTCGTCCTCGATCGCCATCGCGTCCCTCGCACCGTTCGTGATCCGGTCCGGTTGCCAGCCGAGCCCCGGCTGTCTAATCACATCGCACCCGCCACCCCACCAGCCAAGGACAAATCATGGAACCGATCCCTTCGCAAATGACCGTGGTCGGGATCAGCAAGCCCGGCGGGCCGGAGGTGCTGCTGCCCGAGACGCGCGCGGTGCCGAAGCCGGCGCCGGGCGAAATCCTGGTCAAGGTCGCGGCGGCCGGCGTCAACCGTCCCGATGTGGCACAACGCTCCGGCAGCTATCCGCCGCCGCCCGGCGCGAGCGATCTCCCCGGACTGGAAATCGCCGGCGAAGTGGTGGCGCTCGGTGAGGGCGCGACCAAGCACAAACTCGGCGACAAGGTGATGTCGCTGGTCGCCGGCGGCGGCTACGCGCAATATTGCATCGCGCAGGACGCCCAGGCGATGACCATCCCGGCCGGCTATTCGATGATCGAAGCCGGCGCGACGGCGGAAACGCTGATGACGGTGTGGCACAACGTGTTCGAGCGTGGCCGGCTCGCGCCCGGCGAAACCCTGCTGGTGCACGGCGGCTCGTCCGGCATCGGCACCATGGCGATCCAGCTCGCGGTGGCGCTCGGCTCCAAGGTGATCACCACCGTCGGATCGCAGGACAAGGCGGACGCCTGCCTCAAGCTCGGCGCTACGCGCGCGATCAACTACAAGACCGAAGATTTCGTCGCGGCAGTGAAGGAAGTCACCGGCGGCAAGGGCGTCGAGGTGATCCTCGACATGGTCGGCGGCGACTACATCGAGCGCAACTACGAGGCTGCCGCAATGGACGGCCGGATCGTCCAGATCGCATTCCTCGGCGGCGCCAAGGCCACGGTGAACTTCACCAAGCTGATGATCAAGCGGCTGCATCACACCGGCTCGACGCTGCGGCCGCGCAGCAACGCCGACAAGGCCGCGATGGTCGCCGCGATCGAGGCGAAGGTGATGCCGCTACTCCACGAGGGCCGGATCAAGCCGCTGATCGACGGCACTTTCGCGCTGCATCAGGCCGCCGATGCGCACCGGCGGATGGAAACCAGCCAACATATTGGCAAAATTGTGTTGACGGTCTGATCTCGTCCCCGGTTTGTTCGACTCCGTCCCCTGGTTGTTACGTCTATGTTTTGGCCGGCTTTCATGTCATTTATCCGTCGTCGGACGCGCGCGGGGGCCGCGCTTCGAGATGGTGTGAACGCGGAGAACTAAGTTGCGTCTGATCAGATGCCTTGCGCTTCTGGCGTTGGGCTTGATGCTGATTGCGGTTGCCCCGCAGGCGCACGCGCTCGACGCTGTCAGCGTCCGCAGCGACGCGCCCGCGATCGATCTCACCGGCGTACTCGAGCATCAGCGCAGCGATACCGACCGCATCCAGGTCTCGACCGCGCCCGGCAATGACGGCATCGTCCGCCGCATCGAGGTGCGCGCCCGCGAGGGCGGCCAGCATTGGGTAGTGTTCGCGCTCGCCAACAACACCGACGATCAGCTCGACCGCCTGATCGTCGTGCCGCATTATCGCATGGTGGCGTCCGGCCTGTTCTGGCCCGACCTCGGCCTGTCGCGCATCGCGACCATCACGCCGTCGACCGGCGACCGCCCGGAGCGTCAGGACTCGACGACCGCGGACATCTTCCGCGTCACGCTCGATCCCGGCTCGGTGATCACCTTCGTCGCTGAATTGCGCACCGACAAGCTGCCGCAGCTCTATCTGTGGGAGCCGGAAGCCTACAAGGACAAGGTCAATTCGTTCACGCTGTACCAGGGCATCGTGATCGGGATTTCCGGCCTGCTGGCGCTGGTGCTGACGATCCTGTTCGTGGTCAAGGGCAGCATCATGTTCCCCGCCGCCGCGGCGCTGGCCTGGGCGGTGCTGGTCTATATCGGCATCGACTTCGGCTTCTGGAGCAAGGTGTTCGACATGTCGGCCGGCGCCGAGCGCATCTGGCGCGCGTCGGGCGAAGCCATTCTGGCGGCCACGCTGCTGGTGTTCCTGTTCGCCTATCTCAATCTCAGCCGCTGGCACGTGCGCTACTCGCACATCACGCTCGGCTGGCTCGCCTTCCTGGGTTCGCTGGTGGCGCTGGCACTGTTCGATCCGGCGGTGGCGTCCGGCATCGCGCGGATGTCGCTGGTACTGATCGCCTTCGCCGGCTTCACGCTGATTGTGTACCTGTCGACCCACGGTTTCGACCGCGCCGTGCTGCTGATCCCGACCTGGTTCCTGCTGGTGATCTGGGTGATCGCCTCGGGCATGACCGTGGCCGGCTCGGTGACCAACGACATCGTCGGCCCGGCGCTACTCGGCGGCCTGGTGCTGATCGTGATGCTGATCGGCTTCACGGTGATGCAGCACGCCTTCGCCGGCAGCGGCGCGACCGGCGGCGTGGTCTCCGACGTCGAGCGACGGGCGCTGGCGCTGATCGGCTCCGGCGACCTGATCTGGGACTGGGACGTCTCCGCCGACAAGGTCTTCACCAGCCCGGAGACCGAAGCGCTGCTCGGCCTGAAGCGCGGCGCGCTGGAAGGCTCGGCCGCGACCTGGCTCGAAGTGCTGCACCCGCTCGATCAGGATCGCTTCCGCGCCGCGCTCGACTCGGTGCTCGACCAGCGTCGCGGCCGGCTGACCCAGCATTTCCGGCTGCGCACACCCGACGGGCATTTCATGTGGTTCGCCCTGAAGGCGCGGCCGGTGGTCGGCGCCGATGGCGAAGTGACCCGCGTGGTCGGCACGCTGACGGACGTCACCGAAGCCAAGAACGCCGAAGAGCGGATGCTGCACGACGCGGTGCATGACAATCTCACCGGCCTGCCGAACCGCAAGCTGTTCATGGACCGGCTCGGCGCCGTGGCGAATTTCGCCAAGACGATGCCGAACCTGCGGCCGACGCTGATGGTGATCGATCTCGACCGCTTCAAGCAGGTCAACGATTCCGTCGGCATCGCCGTCGGCGATTCGATCCTGCTGACGCTGGCGCGCCGCCTCACCCGCATCCTCAAGCCGCAGGACACGCTGGCGCGGATCGCCGGCGACCAGTTCGGCCTGATCCTGTTGTCGGAGCAGGACCCGGCCAAGATCACCGCCTTCGCCGAGACCATCCGCAAGACCATCAAGGCGCCGATCGCCTTCAACGACCGCGAGATTTTCCTCACTGCCTCGATCGGTCTCGCTTTGTCCGACCCGCAGACCCAGCTCTCCGACGAGATCATCAAGGACGCCGAGCTGGCAATGTATCACTCCAAGCGGATCGGCGGCGACCGCATCGACGTCTACAAGCCCGCGATGCGGGCGCGGAAGTCCGACCGCCTGACGCTGGAATCCGAACTGCGCCGCGCCATCGAGCGCCAGGAAATCACCATCCTGTATCAGCCGATCGTCCGGCTCGAGGACCGTTCGGTCGCGGGCTTCGAGGCGCTGGCGCGGTGGGACCATCCCAAACTCGGACGGATGGCGCCGGGCGAGTTCATCTCGATCGCCGAGGAGATCGGCCTGATCGTCGAACTCGGCATGTTCGTGATGGACCAGACCGCCAAGCAGCTCGCGATCTGGCAGCGCGCGATGCGCTCGCGCGAGCCGATCTTCGCCAGCGTCAACATCTCGTCGCGACAATTGCTGCGCCACGACCTGATCCACGACGTCCGCACCGTGCTGTCGCGCTCCTCGATCGCGCGCGGCACGTTGAAACTCGAACTCACCGAATCGCTGGTGATGGAGAATCCCGAGCACGCCGCGCAAATGCTGACGCGGATCCGCGAACTCGGCACCGGCCTGTCGCTCGACGATTTCGGCACCGGCCATTCGTCGCTGGCCTATCTGCAGCGCTTCCCGTTCGACACCATCAAGATCGACCAGTCGTTCGTCCGCACCACCAGCCGCGGCACAAGGCCGGTGATCCTGAAGTCGATCATCGCGCTGGCGCACGATCTCGGCATGGACGTGGTCGCGGAAGGCGCCGAGACCGATTCGGACGCGGTGGAGCTGTATCAGCTCGGCTGCGAATACGCCCAGGGCTTCGCCTTCGGCGAGCCGATGGACGCCGACGCCGCGATGCGGCTGCTGACCGAAGAACGCCTCGAAGCCGCGAGCTGATTTCGGCGATCGGCTTAAGGCACCGCGCATTCATGCGTCACGGCTGTCATCCTCCGCGACAGCGGAGGATCCAGTACGGCGGAGAGGTCGCGATCAACACGAAGGCTCTGCAATACTGGATCGCCCGCTTTCGCGGGCGATGACGGGAATGTGTGAGCGCGAGCGGCGAAGCTGACTACGCGTGGCCGGCTTCGGTGGAAAGCATCCCCGGCTCGATACCGAGCTTGTGCAGCGCGCGATCGTATTTCTCTTCGACGTCGTCGCCGAACACCAGGTCCGCGTCGGCGTCGCAATGCAGCCAGCCATTGTCCTGAATTTCGGTCTCGAGCTGGCCCGGCGCCCAGCCGGCATAGCCGAGCGCCAGGATGGCGTGCTTCGGGCCGGCGCCGCTGGCGATCGCTTTGAGAATATCCACGGTCGCGGTCAGAGAAATGCCGTCATCGATCGGCAGGGTCGCATCCTTGATGAAGAAATCGCTGGAATGAAGCACGAAGCCGCGGCCGGTCTCGACCGGCCCCCCACGCAACACCTTCATGGATTCGGCGTGATCCGGCAGCATGATCTGCTCGGGCTTTTCGACGATGTCGAGCTGAACCAGCAGTTCCGGAAAATCGATGCTGCCCGCGGGACGATTGACGATGATGCCCATGGCGCCTTCCGATGAATGCGCGCAGATATAGATCACCGAGCGCGCAAAACGCTCGTCTTCCATCACCGGCATCGCAATCAGCAACTGGCCGTCGAGATAGCTCCCCTGCTCGCCCGACCAAGATTCGCCGGCCTTCCGCTTGGCGCCGGACCTCAGCTTGGCTTCGCCGGACTTGGGCTTGGCTTCGCCGGACTTGGGCCTTTTGGACTCAATCGCCATCAGGGGATCCTCGCGTTGCACCGTCATCCTGATATCGGGTGCCATTGCTGTCAATCAACCACCGCCGCAGGGTGGCCACGGAATCACGGCCAATTCAGTGGTTCTTCGTGGTCTTAGTGCGTAAATACGTCACATGATCGCAATCGTTCCGCTCCGTCCGGCCTTGCTCGCTGCTTTGGTGGTCGCCTCGACCGCCGCCGGCGTTCGCGCCGACGACGCCTCGCCATGGGTGAGTGAGAGTCATTCCGCCGTTCGACTGCTCGCAGGATCACGCAGCGGCGCGATGCTGCTAGGTGGTATCGCCTTCCAATTGCAGCCAGGATGGAAGACCTACTGGCGGACGCCGGGCGATTCCGGCGTGCCGCCGCGGTTCGACTTCTCGAAGTCCGACAATGTCGAGGCGGTGACGATCCTGTGGCCGGCGCCGACGGCGTTTCCGGATGGCGCGGGCGGCACATCGCTCGGCTACCAGTCGCAGGTCATCTTGCCGTTGCGCATTGTGGCGAAGAATGCCGACAAGCCGGTGACATTGCGTGCGGCAATCAGCTACGCGGTCTGCGAGAAGCTGTGCGTGCCCGTCGAGGCCAATCCCGAACTTGCCTTCAACAACGTCGCCAGCACGCAGGACAGCGCGCTCGCAGCGGCGCTCGACACCGTCCCGGTGCCGGCCAGTGTCGGCGATACAGCCGCTTTCACGATCCGCGACGTCATCTTGAGGGGCGATACCGAAGTGTGGGTCGACGTCGTCGCGCCGCCCGCGAGCAAGGTGAGCCTGTTCGTCGAAGGACCGACGCCGGACTGGGCGCTGCCAATTCCAAAACCGGTCGCGAACGGGCCGGCGGACGTGCAACGTTTCTCATTCCGGCTCGAGGGACTGCCATCCGGCGCGCACGCCGAAGGCGCGGCGTTGAAATTCACGCTGGTCGGCCACGACAAATCCTACGAGTTCAACGTCACGTTGAACTAGGGGTTTGTCGGTTCTGATTGTTGTCTGACGCGCTGTCTTCACGCGTACCGGCACCCGCTTGGTGCGAAAACGCCTGTTCGTTCAGCGCTCGGCGCGGCGCTTCTGGGCCAGCCGTTCGGCAAGAAACGCCGCCAGCACCTCGACGCGCGCCGGCCGCGGCCCGCCGGGCGGCATCACCAGATGCACCGAGGTTTCGCGCTGGTGCCAGCCTTGCAGGATCACCTCGACATCGCCGGCCGCAATCGCCTCGCCGACGATGAATTCCGGCAGATCGGCGATGCCCAGCCCCGCGACCACCGCCGGCAGCACCGCCTCGCCGTTGTTGACGCGCAGCGGGCCTGATGGCCGCACCGCGGCCTGCTCGCCGCGCGCATTGGTGTAGGACCAGACATTCGGCGTCGTGCGGTAGGCGTAGCCGAAGCAGCGATGCTCGGCGAGATGCATCGGATGGGTCGGGCGGCCGTAGCGCGCGAGATAGGCTTTCGCGGCGACGGTGTAGCGCGGCATCGCGCACAGCCGCCGCGCGACCAGCGACGAATCCGGCAGCGACGCGATCCGCACGCCGGCGTCGAAGCCCTCGCCGATCAGATCGACCATCGCATCCGACAGATGCAGGTCGATCGAGACCTCCGGATAGGCGGCGAGGAAGTCCGGCAGCAGCGGCGCGATCACTCTCACGCCGAAGGTCATCGGCACCGCCAGCCGCACCAGGCCGCGCGGCGCGGCCGACTGTGCCAACGCCTCGCTTTCCGCCGCTTCCCCGTCGGCGAGCAATTGCGTAGCGCGTTCGGCGAGCCGGTGGCCGGCGTCGGTCAGCGCCAGCCGCCGCGAGGTGCGGTTGAACAGCCGGGCGCCGAGCCGCGCCTCGAGCCGGGTCACCGCCTTCGATACCGTCGGTTTTGACAGCGTCAGCTCGGCCGCGGCGGCCGAAAACGAGCGCAGCTCCACCACTTTGGCAAAGATCGCGAGCGCTTCGAAATCCGGCAGCTTGGTCATCGGCGCCTCGGATGGGGTCATTATTGGAAACAATGATTTTCAATCATTTCTATTTCTGAAAATCAAGCGAGCCATTATCCAAATACCCAACACCCCACCGGGCGCCCGACGCGGCGCCAAACCAGGGAGAATTCCGATGATCGAACTTCGTCCCTTCAACAAGCTCGGCGGCGCCGACCACGGCTGGCTCAAGGCGCGGCATCACTTCTCGTTCGCGAGCTATTACGACCCCGCCAATATGGGCCATGGGTCCTTGCGGGTCTGGAACGACGACGAGATCGCGCCAAACACCGGCTTTCCGCCGCATCCGCATCGCGACATGGAAATCATCACCTATGTCCGCGACGGCGCCATCACCCACGAGGACTCGCTCGGCAACAAGGGCCGGACCGAGGCAGGCGACGTGCAGGTGATGAGCGCGGGCAGCGGCGTGCGGCATTCGGAGTACAATCTGGAGCCCGAGACCACCCGGATCTTCCAGATCTGGATCGAGCCGACACAAGCCGGCGGCCAGCCGACCTGGGGCTCCAAGCCGTTCCCGAAGGCCGACCGCTCCGGCAAGCTCGTGACCATCGCGTCGGGCTTCAAGGCCGACAATGACGCGCTGCCGATCCGCGCCGATGCGCGGGTGCTCGCCACCACGCTGAAGGCCGGCGAGAGCGCCGAATACGCCATCGACAAGGCGCGGCATCTCTATCTGGTGCCGGCGGCGGGCAGCGTCGAGGTCAACGGCGTGCGGGTCAACGCCCGCGACGGCGCCGCGATCCGCGACGAGGCCAAGCTGACGATCACCGCGCTCGAGGATACCGAGCTGGTGCTGGTCGACGCCGCGTAAACGTCGACCTCTCGACCCACAACGACGTCATGCGCGGGCTCGCCCCGCGCATCCAACTTCTTCGCAAGAGTCCTGCCGAAGAGGATGGATCGCCGGGTCAAGCCCGGCCATGACGGCTGACTAACTACGTAATCACTCCCCATCCCTCCCCCACCAAACGGAGACTCCCATGGCGAAGGTCCTGGTCCTGTATTATTCCGCTTACGGCCACATCGAGGCGATGGCCAACGCCGTCGCGGAAGGCGCGCGCGAGGCCGGCGCGACGGTCGACATCAAGCGCGTGCCCGAACTGGTGCCGCCGGATGTCGCCAAGGCATCGCACTACAAGCTCGACCAGGCCGCGCCGGTCGCGACCATCGGCGATCTCGCCGATTACGACGCGATCGTCGTCGGCACCGGCACGCGGTTCGGCCGGATGGCGTCGCAGATGGCGAATTTCCTCGATCAGGCCGGCGGGTTGTGGGCGAAGGGCGCGCTGCACGGCAAGGTCGGCGGCGCCTTTACCTCGACCGCGACCCAGCATGGCGGCCAGGAGACCACGCTGTTCTCGATCATCACCAACCTGCTGCATTTCGGAATGGTGGTGGTCGGCCTCAACTACGGCTTCGCCGGCCAGATGAAACTCGACGAGGTGACCGGCGGCGCCCCCTATGGCGCGACCACGATCACCGGCGGCGACGGCTCGCGGCAGCCCAGCGCCAACGAACTTGCCGGCGCGCGCTATCAGGGCAAGACCATCGCCGAAACCGCGATCAAGCTGCACGGCTGATCGCGCCTCGCAACACCCCGCCGCGACCCGCGCCGTCGCGGCGGCGGTGACATCGTCACCGACCCGGGCGCCTGTTCGGGCGATCAAGCTGGCGCAAGCGGCAATCCGTCACCGAGGCGAGATAGATGCAGATGCATCGATCTTGCATGGCTGATCCGCGGTTGCCGGCGCTTTTCCTGATCGCCTGCAATGCCCAGATGCAAATTGCGCCCGGAGAACCGTTCATGCTCGAAATGTATGTGATGCTTCAACTCGTCCGCAGCCCGTTGCAAGCGATGGCGAGGCTGCTGATGTGCAAGAGCCTCAGCGTCGCCACCTCCGGCAGACTGCGGTGCTGCAGTTGCACCGGCGTCACGACACCTGAGCTGGACTGAACTTCCAGGTGAGCGCGAGCACGCCGAGCGTGAATGCAGCGGCGATCACCGCGAGCAGCGGGACGGTCAGGGCCAGCGCAGCGGTCGCCGCCCATCCGATCGAAGAGAACGCCTCTGCGAAAGTCGCGACCCGCGACGAGGTCTGACGGCGGCGGAATTGACTGCGCCGCGCCTGCACCCGGAACCAGAGCTGGATCGCGGTGGCCGACGCCGCCGCGATCGCACAGCCCGCCGCGGTGAGCAGCGCCTGCAACGGCGACAGCCACGCCAGCGGCAACAACAGCGGCGTCACCACGATCGCGATCACCATCAGCACCACTTCGATCCGCGTCCGCATCACCGCCGATTCCGGCAGCGGCGCCGTCGCGACCAGATCGGGCGCGTCCTCTCCGGAGATCGTAAGCCACGCCAGACCACCGGCCAGTTGTCCGGCCGCCATCACGATCACCGGTGTGATCAGCACGATCGCGGTCGAGCGATCGGAGAAGTTGCGCCACAACAGCAGCGCCGGCGGGACCAGATAGAGAAGCTGCATCAGCGACTGCGACACCAGCCAGGGGTCGCGGCGGAGCAGGATGAACTCCTTGATCCGCAACGCCTGCTGCCGCGAGCCGCGACGGAATTGTCCGCCTCTGCGGTCACGCACGGACTTCGCGCCGACGCTGGCGGCGTTGACGACGAGATTGCCGAGCCCCGGCGCGACCAGCAGCATCACCAGCCCGAGCAAAGTGAGGCTTGCGCCGAGCAATGCCGCGAGCGCGACGCCATCGCCGAGGATCGCCCGCGCCGGCCACCACAGCACGCTCGTCATCGCAGGCGCCCAGGACGCAGCCGTCTCCGACGTCAGCACGGCAAACCGCGACAGCGTGCCGGTCGAGATGATCGCCGCGACCTGCAGGCCGATCACGAAGCCGGCGCCGATCACCACCGACAGGATCTGCGCCACCACCCGGGTGCGCCGCGGCCCGATCAGATGGAACAGCGCGACCGTCACCGCGATCGCGATCGCCGACGCCGAGATGCCGACCGCGGCGACGACGCCGAAGGCCGTCAGCCAATGGGCGCCACCGACCAGCGCCAGCACGTTGATCACCGGGGCCGCGAACAACAACGCCATCGCGGTGACGGTGAGCGCGATCGCCGCCATCCGCACCGAGAACACCCGTTCGAGCGGCGCCGGCGACGACATGATCAGATCGAGATCGGCGCGCGCGTAGAACACCCGCGTCACCGACTCGATCGCCTGCGACAGCATCAGCAGCCAGCTCAGCGCGACCGTCGCGGCGATCACGATCAGGCTGGCGAGATCGGCGTCCTGCGTCAGACCCGCATAGCTGCCGACCATGGCCCAGGCCGGCAGATGCAGCAGCGCCCCGAACACGATCAGCGCCAGCACGATGTTGCGGGCCCGGCCACGGCGGCCGGCCGTCATCATCGCAACGAAGTCGCGCCAGGCGAGCCGGATGTCGTGACGCGCGAAACCTGCGAGCGTGCCGGCGCTCATGCGGCCGCTTCGCTATCGACCAGCGCGACGAACATGTCCTCGAGGCTGGACTCGCCCTGGCCGATCTGGCCGCGCAATTCGGTCAGCGTGCCTTCTGCGACGAGGCGACCGGCGATGATGACGCCGATCCGGTCGGCCATCCGCTCGGCGACTTCGAGGATATGCGTGGTCATGATCACGGTGGCGCCGGCCCGCACGCGGCTCTGCAGAATCTCTTTCACGCGGCGGGCCGAAACCGCGTCCAGGCCGGTCAGCGGCTCGTCGAGAATGATCAGTCGCGGCTCGTGCACCAGCGCGCCGGCCAGCGCCACCTTCTGCCGCATCCCCTTGGAGAAGCTCTCGCAGCGCTGATGCGCGTGCGGGCCGAGGCCGAGATCGTCGAGCAGTTCTTGCGCGGCGATTTCAGCCGCCGATGGATCGACGCCCCACAACCCGGCAACGAAAGCGAGATATTCGAGCGGCGTCAGCTTGTCGTAGATCATCGGCTCGTCCGGGACCCAGGCGACGATCTGCTTGGCGGCGATCGGATCGGCGCGCGCATCGATCCCCAGAATGTCGATGGAGCCGGCGTCGGGCTTCAGCAGCCCCGCGACCATCCGCAGCGTCGTGGTCTTGCCGGCGCCGTTGGGGCCGAGCAGCGCGTAAAACTCGCCGGCGCGCACGGCGAGGTCGAGCCGGTCGACCGCGGGGCGGTCGTAACTTTTCATTAACCCCCGCAGCGCGAGCGCGGCGACAGGACCAGTCATGCGGGCACCCCGGACACGGCGACGGCGGCAGCATGCGGCCGAGAGGTTTCGGCGCGGTGAATCGCGGTCGCTGCACCAGCCAGACGGGAATCTCCGCTGCAAACGACAACGGCCTCCGCGAAGAAGGCCGTTTCGAAGCTATCCGGCCGAGATCGTTCCGGGCAGACCGCCGGGTCGTGTCGAGGGGTTTTGCGAGACGAATCGGTCGCCTGGCAGAACCAACGACAGAAGCGAAACCGCCCTAATCGTGGGCCGAATGGGTCGCTTGGGGGAAAAGCCGCAATGGCGGGAGCGATGGTGGGCGCGACAGGGATCGAACCTGTGACCCCCTCGATGTCAACGAGGTGCTCTCCCGCTGAGCTACGCGCCCTGAAGTCGTCGTTACGGGTTGCGTCCCTATATCGGCTCCGGGCCGGACAGGCAAGGACACCGAAGCAGGATTTAGGGGCAGTATTTTACGCCGCCAACATCTTATTCACTTCGCTGACCAGTTCACGCAGATGCACAGGCTTGGAGAGGACCTTGGCATTTTTCGGCGCTTCCGAATCGGAATTCAGCGCAACTGCAGCAAAACCGGTGATGAACATGATCTTGATGTCGGGGTCCAACTCGGAGGCGCGGCGCGCCAGCTCAATGCCGTCCATCTCCGGCATCACGATGTCGGTCAGCAGCATCTCGAACGGCTCCTCGCGGAGCCGCTGATAGGCCGACATGCCATTGTCGAACGAGGAAACCTGGAATCCGGCGTTTTCCAGCGCCTTCACCAGGAAACGGCGCATGTCGTTATCGTCTTCGGCGAGGAGGATCTTGTGCATGGCGGCTGGGCTTCAATCCGGACGGAGAACTGTGATTCACTTAGACCGGCTGCTGGTAAATTTCGGGTGAAAGTCCCGCCCCCGGGCATTCGCAGTCGACCTCGATCCAGCGCGTAACATAGCCTGAATTAACAATTTGCGGCACTTTCCGTTGCCCCGACCGTTAGGCACCAACTTGGAATTATTTTGCTTGGCACGGCGTAACCGATTGCCGACAATGTTACCCGCCACATCATCCGGCGGTTGCGGGCGAACCCTGAGGTCAGCGGATTTGACGAACGGCGGACGACGATGACCGAGTTCGAGGGTGAGTTTTCGCCCCCGTTCGAGATTGCCGAGCCTGCCGTCTGGCGCGCGCCGATCATTTTCAATTCGCCGCACTCCGGTTCGGTGTATCCGCACGCCTTTCTCAACGCATCCCGTATCGACCTCGAGGCGCTGCAGCGCTCCGAGGATTCGTTCATGGACGAGTTGATCTTGCACCTTCTCCACCAGGGCTTTCCGGTCGCCAGGGTGCACTTCCCGAGGTCCTATATCGACGTCAATCGGGAGCCCTATGAACTCGATCCGCGGATGTTCCACGGCCGGTTGCCGAGCTTCGCCAACACCCGCTCGATGCGGGTTGCCGGCGGATTGGGAACGATTCCCCGCGTGGTCGGCGACGGCCAGGAGATTTACCGCGAACGAATCCCGATCGACGAGGCGCTCGGCCGGATCGAGACGCTGTACAAGCCCTATCACCGCGCGCTGCGCCAGCTGGTCAACCGGGCGCACCAGACCTACGGCGCCGTGATCCTGGTCGATTGCCACTCGATGCCCTCTGTGGGCATCGCCCGTGACGAGCCGCGACGGCCCGATATCGTGATCGGCGATCGCTACGGGACGAGCTGCGCCGCGCTGATCTCGGGCGTGGTCGAGGAAACGATGGCGGCACGCGGCTATTCGGTCGGCCGCAACAAGCCCTATGCGGGCGGCTTCATCACCGAGCATTACGGCAATCCGGCGAGCGGCCTGCATACCGTGCAGGTCGAGCTCAACCGCGCGATCTATATGGACGAACGGCTGCGGCAGCGGAGCGATCGGTTCGGCGTTGTCGCGGAAGATTTCAGCGTTCTGGCCGAAGCCCTCGCGGCGATCCCGCTGGCCGATCTCGGCCCGTTCCAGGCTGCCGCCGAATAAACCGGATCACCCGCCGACCTGGAACAAAAAACAGACGTCGACGGCAACCAAGCATGACAAGAAAACAAACCGGGCTGAAAAGAAAAAAGGGCCGCTTGCGATGGCAAGCGGCCCAAGTCTAGGGAGGAAACGCCCAAGGAGGGCAGCGATAGCGCAAGCGCTACCGCACCGCAGCAATATGCGGCCGCGACGCACAAAGCGCAAGTGTTTTTGAGCATTTTCCCATGCAAAAAACGCAGATCAGGCACCGGATCCGCACCGCGGGCGCATGATTTATTTGTGCCAAATCAATGAGATGAAAACCGCCCAGGGGTGCGACGTGCGACAAAACCGCCACGGTTCCCGACTCGCCAGAGTGTCGCAGGCAACCAAAAAGCGAACCACTCGCATCGAGTATGTGAAAAATGTGAATGGCGGCTCGGTTGATGATTCAGCCTCTGGACCCGGGCTGAAACCCCATAAATAAGTGAGGCGGACCGGCGGGGTTTCAGGCAAGCCTAGAACCTCGTGCAGTGTAACCCTGGACTCACAAGGATCGCCCGTGACGGTCATCGATTTCGCCGCCTTTATCGGACGCCTCGCAACGTCGTCCGGCGACACCATCCTGCCGTTCTTCCGCACCTCTCTCACGATCGACAACAAGAAGGCCGGCCGCGACTTCGATCCGGTGACCGAGGCCGATCGCGCCGGCGAGGCGGTGATGCGCCGGCTGATCAAAGGGAGTTTCCCGCAGCACGGCATCGTCGGCGAGGAGTTCGGCAACGAGCGCGAGGACGCCGACTATGTTTGGGTGCTGGACCCGATCGACGGCACCAAATCCTTCATCGCCGGGTTTCCGGTCTGGGGCACGCTGATCGCGCTGCTGCACAAGGGTTCGCCGGTCTACGGCATGATGCATCAGCCCTACATCGGCGAGCGTTTCTCCGGCGACAATGGCGCCGCGTCCTATAAGGGACCCTCCGGCGAGCGCAAGCTGACGGTGCGGCGCTGCGCCTCGCTGAGGGAGGCGACGCTGTTCACCACCTCGCCGCTGCTGATGAACGACACCGACCGCGCCACTTTCGAGCGGGTGCAGGCCGAGGCGCGGCTGACCCGGTTCGGCGGCGACTGCTACGCCTATTGTATGCTGGCGGCGGGCCAGCTCGACCTCGTGATCGAGACCGAGCTGAAGCCCTACGACGTCGCGGCGCTGATCCCGATCATCACCGGCGCCGGCGGCATCATCACCACCTGGGACGGCCAGCCTGCGCAGAACGGCGGCCGCATCGTCGCCGCGGGCGACAAGCGGGTCCACGAAGCCGCGATGAAGATCCTCAACGGCTGAGCGAGCGGGTCTCGTCCCTCAACGCCGCGCCGCAAGGCCTTCGATCAGGGCCCGCAGCCCGGCCAACCAATCTCCCCGGTCGGCGCCTTGCTCGACCGCCAGCGCCGCGCGGTCGTAGGCTGCCCCAATCAGCTGCGCCGTCGCCTCAATCGGTACCGGCTTGATCAGGCCGGCTTCGATCGCGGCCTGCAATCCCTCGCGCAACGTTCGAACGCCGTGACGCACGTCGATGGCGTCGACATCCGCTCGGCCGAGCACCGCCGGCGCTTCGATCAGCAACAGCCGGGTGCGGCCTTGCACGGCCATCGCCGTCAGATAGGCTTCGCCTCCGGCGATCAACGCCGCGACGGGTGAGCCATCCATCGGCGCCGCCTCGATCTCGGCCGCCACCGCGGCGGATTCGGCCTCGACCACCGCCCGGAACAGCGCCTGCTTGTCGGCGAAGTGATGGTAGAGCGCGCCACGCGTGACGCCGGCCGCTTCGACCAGATCCGGCGTGCTGGTCCCCGCATATCCGCGTGCAACGAAAGCCTGTCGAGCGGCGGCAATCAGACCCGAACGGGTGGTGCTGGAGCGTTCCGGATTGGTGCGTCGTCTGGTCGCTAGCATACATGCAGCCTGTATGTTATTAAAACATACACAGCGTATCTTCATTGGAGCAGGGAGGAAAGGCGATGCAGGCGACCAGCTACTACCCGGTCATCATGACCAACGACGTCAGCGGAACCGCGGAGTTCTACAGCGCGCATTTCGGCTTCCAGCCGCTGTTCGAATCCGACTGGTACGTGCACCTGCAGTCGACTGAGGACCCCGGCATCAATCTCGCGGTGCTGGACGGGGCGCATCACACCGTGCCCGAGGCCGGCCGCGGCCGGGTCTCCGGCCTGATCCTGAACTTCGAGGTCGAGGATCCGGACGCCGAATATGCCCGGCTGCAGGCGGCGGGATTGCCGATCCTGCTGGCGCTGCGCGACGAGGATTTCGGCCAGCGCCATTTCATCACCACCGACCCGAACGGCGTGCTGATCGATATCATCAAGCCGATTCCGCCGAGCGCGGACTACGCGGCGCAATATGCCGAAGGCGCTGCTGCAACGCAGGCATAACCGCGGCAGATGTTGTGCAGGATGGCGCGATCGGCCAGTTTGCGCCGGTGTCCGATCCGCTTCTCCTGCTCATCACCGCCGTTTTCGCATTCGCCGGCTTCATCAAGGGAGTCATCGGCCTCGGCCTGCCGACCGTATCGATCGGCCTGCTCGCATTGGTGATGCCGCCGGCCGAGGCCGTCGCGATCGTGATCGTGCCGGCGATCGTCACCAACATCTGGCAGACCTTCGCGGGCCCGTATCTGCGCGACATTATTCGCCGGCTGTGGCCGCTGATGCTGGGCACCGTGATCGGGATCCGCCTGGGCTCCGGCCTGATGACCGGCCCCTATGCGCGCGATGCCACGCTGGTGCTGGGCGTGCTGCTGGTGATCTACGGCATCCTCGGCCTGAGCCGCAGCCGCTTCCATGTTGCGCGCGCGCACGAGAAATGGATCGGCGGACCGGTCGGCCTCGTCACCGGCGTGGTCTCGGCCGCGACCGGCGTGCAGGTGATCCCGTCGATGCCTTTCATGCAGGCGATCGGCATGGAGAAGGATGAGCTGGTGCAGGCGCTCGGCGTGTTCTTCACCATCGCCACGCTGGCGCTGGCGTTCAATCTCGCTGACGCAGGTCTGCTGTCGGTCGCGACCGCTTTGCCCGGCGGGATCGCGATGGTGGCGGCATTTGCCGGCATGTTCGCCGGCCAGATGGTGCGCACCCGGATGCACCCGGACGTGTTCCGGCGCTGGTTCCTGATCTCGATCGTCGGGCTCGGCTGCTATTTGTTCGCCGACACGCTGGTGAAGATGATCGGCTGATCGCGATCAGCGCGACTCCATCAGCGCGACGCGCAGGCCGAGCGCGATGAACAGTGCGCCGAGGCCACGATTGATCCATTGCAGCACCGTGCCGGAGCGGCGCAGCCGATCCGCGGCGCGCGCTGCGAACGCAGCCAGCGCCAGACAATACAGCGTGCCGTTGAGCACGAAGATCAAACCGAGCACGAGGAACGCCGGCGCCTTGTGCGGCGCCTCCGCATCGACGAATTGCGGCAGGAAGGCGAGGAAGAACAGCGCCACCTTGGGATTCAGCACATTGGTGAGCATGCCCTGTCGGAACACCTGCGACAGGCAGAGCGCCGGCGCGTCACCCGACGCGGCCGCGAAGCCGGCCGAGCGCGACAGCAACAGGCCGACGCCGAGCCAGATCAGATACGCCGCACCGATCAGCTTGACCGCGGTGAAGGCCAGCGTCGAGGCCATCAGCAGCGCCGACAGCCCGACCGCCGCCGCCGCAACATGCACCAGGCAGCCGGCGCCGATGCCGAGCGCCGCCGCCGCACCGCCACGCCAGCCGAACTGAAGGCCGCGGCCGACGATGAATGCAGTGTCCGGGCCCGGCGTGACGTTGAGCAGCAATCCGGAGACGACGAACAGCCAGAAGTCGTGAATGCCGAGCATCGTATTGCGCCTGTCGCGAAGGGAATGTCAGGGCATCTCGGCCCGGAATCGCCGCGCCGGTCAAGCGCTCCCACCGCCAATAACTCTTTACGCCGCAGCGGCCCTGACGACAAAAAGACGTCTTGTTAAGCTGTTGGAAACCATCACCGGGCCTCCTGAGCCGGGGACTGGTCGCAACAGCGGGATCGATCAAGACATGACGGGACGCAACCGGATGACATCCGCCGTTCTGCTGGCATGGCTCGGCAGCGTGGCGCTGACGGGCGCGGCTGCGCAGGCGCAATCCTCCGGCGGCGGCAACCCGCTGAACTTTCTCGACAGCATCTTCGGCAACACCCCGCCGGCCGGAAACCGCGCCGCGCCCGCGACCGGACCTGCTTCTGGCCCGGCGCCCGCCGGCAGCGCCGCCGCGCCGCCCTGGAGCGGCGAGGACGGCGGGTCGGGCCATCCGCTGATGACCGCGCAGGCGATCCGCGAAGCCGCCGGCAATTTCGACGCCTGCGTCGCCGCGATGTGGCCGGACGCCCAGCGCCGCAACATCTCGCGCGACAGCTTCGAGCGCTACACCGCCGGGCTGTCGCCCGACCTGCGGCTGATGGATCTGATGGATTCGCAGCCGGAATTCACCAAGGCGATCTGGGACTATCTCGACATCCTGGTGAACGACAACCGGATGGCCCGCGGCCGCGAAATCCTCGCGCAATACAAGCCGCAATTCGACGCGACGGAGCGCGCCACCGGCGTCGACCGCTATATCATCGCGTCGATCTGGGGCATCGAATCCAACTACTCGACCCAGATGGGCGATCGCTACGTGGTGAACTCGACGGCGACGCTCGCCTGCGTCGGCCGCCGGCAGGCTTACTTCAAGGACGAATTCCTCACCGCGCTGGAAATTCTGCATCGCGGCGATCTGCGCCCCGAGCAGCTGCGCGGCTCCTGGGCCGGCGCATTCGGGCCGACGCAATTCATGCCGACCGCATTCAAGCGCTTCGCCGTCGACGCCGACGGCGACGGCCGCCGCGACGTCGTCGACAATCCCGCCGACCTGATCGCCTCCACCGCCAACAACCTCAAGAAAGACGGCTGGCAGCCGGGCGCGAGCTGGGGCTACGAGGTGGTGATGCCGAAGGGCTTCAACTACATGATGGCCGACCGCAAGCAGATGCTGACGCTGGCGCAATGGCACGAGATGGGCGTCAGGCGCCCGAACGGACAGCCGTTTCCGCGCTCCGCCGAGAAGGCTTATCTGCTCGCGCCCGCCGGCGCCGAAGGCCCCGGCTTCCTGATGCTGACGAATTTCCGCGTGATCATGAAGTACAACCCGGCCGAAGCCTATGCGCTGGCGATCGGCCATTTCGCCGACCGGCTGCGCGGCGGCCCGCCCTTCGTGCAACCCTGGCCGCGCCACGAGCGGGTGTTGTCCCGGAGCGAACGGCTCGAGCTGCAACAACTTCTCGCCCAACGCGGCTTCTACCGCGGCACCCCCGACGGCCAGTTCGGCAGCATGACGCGCGAGGCGCTACGGAACTTCCAGGCGTCGATCGGCGCGCCGGCGGACGGATTCGCGACGGGGGATATGCTGGAGAAACTGAGGGGACGATAAAGACCGCGGTCGCGCTCGCAGCGCGCCCCCAAGCCCGGAGCCGCGATTGCCGATGACCGGCTTCCGCGACGGCTTTGCGCCGCCATCAACGCCCGTCTTTTGACTGCAAAGCCCGTGACTTACGCCGGAAACGGCGGCGCGCGGGTGCCTTGACGATGCTTGCCGGAATTCAGCCGCGGCACTTGACGGCGGCGGCCGGACATTCGCCTATGGGGCGGGAAAGCTGCCCGTTTGCGGCCCGAATCCGCTAGTATAGGCAGACCTCCCTTTCCGTTGTGAGCACGCGAAGCGTATGTCCGACAAGCCGAAATCCCTGCTGGGCATTCTGACCAGGCGCGGACCGCTGCTGGCGATCGCCGCGCTGCTGCTGGTCGGCATCGCGGGACCGGCTTCGGCGCAGTTCTTCGGCTTCGGCGGCCCGCCGCAGCAAGCGCCACGCCCGCCGCGCGGCGTCGGAGGTTACAACGGCGGCGGCGGACTCTTCGGCAACGACGTGTTCGCGCCGTTCCAGCACCAGGCGCCGCGCCGCGCGCCGGTGCGCGAGGACTATTCCCGCGCGCCCGCGGCCGAGAAGCGCGACGCCGTCTCCGAGCGCAACGTCGTGGTGCTCGGAGACGCGATGGCCGACTGGCTCGCTTACGGCCTCGAGCAGGCCTATGCGGAGCAGCCCGACATGGGCGTGATCCGCAAGCACAAGACCGTCTCCGGCCTGCTGCGCTACCAGCCCAAGGGCGAGCCGTCCGACTGGGTCGCCGCCGCCAAGGAGATCCTCGCCGGCGAAAATCCGGATGCGATCGTGGTGATGCTCGGCCTCAACGACCGCACGCCGATCAGCGAGCCGGTGGCCGAAAAGGACAAGAAGAAGGACGGCAAGGCGAAGACCGAGGACGCCGACAGCGCCGCCAAGCCCGACGCCAGCAAGCCCGACGCCAATAAGCCCGACGACAAGACCGCGGATAGCGACGCAGCCGACGATGACGACGACGACGATGACGGCACGCCGCAGATCATGACGCGGGAGAAATCGAAGCGCGCCGGCGCCAGCCAGTTCCGCGATGATCGTTGGGTCGAGCTCTACAACAAGAAGCTCGAGGACATGATCAACGTTCTGAAGTCGAAAGGCGTGCCGGTGCTGTGGGTCGGCCTGCCTGCGGTGCGCGGCACCAAGTCGACCTCGGACGCGCAGTTCCTCAACGCGCTGTATCGCGACGCCGCCGGCAAGGCCGGCATTAGTTACGTCGACGTCTGGGACGGCTTCGTCGACGAGGCCGGACGCTATCTGCTGCAGGGCCCGGACTTCGAGGGCCAGACCCGCCGGCTGCGCTCCTATGACGGCGTGTATTTCACCAAGGCCGGCGCGCGGAAGCTGGCGCATTATGTCGAGCGCGAGATCGCCCGCCTGCTCGCCGCCCGCGCTGCGCCGGTCGCTCTGCCGACCGAACCTGGCACGCCGGATGCGAGCGCCAAGCCGGGCGGCCCCGCACCGCGACCTATCGCCGGCCCGATCATGCCGCTGGTGGCGTCTTCGGTCTCGACCGATCGTCTGCTCGGCGGCCCCGGCATCGCGCCCGCGCCGGTCGATGCGCTGGTCGCGCGCACGCTGGTGAAGGGCGAGCCGCTCGCCGCGCCGGCCGGCCGCGCCGACGATTACGCCTGGCCGCGCCGCGAGATCGTAGTGGAGCGCGCGCAGGAACCGCCGCCGACGAAGGAGCCGCCGAAGAGCGCGGTGCCGATGGCGAGCACCAATCCGGGCGGCGCCGCGCCCAACGCGGCCGGACAGCAGCCGCAACAGCAGAAGCGCGTCGCCCGCGCCGCGCCGCCGCCTGCCGCCTCCGGCTTCTTCGGCTTCGCGCCCGCGCCGCAGCAACCGCAGATGCGCCGCCCGCCACCTCCGCCGCCGACCGCGTCGGGCTTCTTCTCGATCTTCCGCTGAGCCGCCCCTCCGGCTGGCTCGCCGCGCGCTGAGGCAACAGCGCGCGGCGCGTCGGCCGGCTACAGGATCAGGCCGCCATCGACCACCAGCGTCTGGCCGAGCACATAGGACGACAGCGGCGAGGCGAGGAACAGCGCCGCGCCGGCCATGTCCTGCGGCGTGCCGAGCCGCTTCATCGGAATGCCTTCGATCGCGCCCGCGAGCCGTTTCGGATCCGCGGTGGTGACCCTGGTCATCTTGGTGTCGACCAGCCCCGGCGCGATGCCGTTGACGCGAATGCCGTCCTCGGCCCAGGCCTGCGCCAGCGTTCGCGTCAGTCCCATCGCGCCGGTCTTCGAGGCATTGTAGGCCGGGTTGCCTTTGGTCGCGTGGAAGGCCGCGGTCGACGACACGATGATCAGCGCGCCGCCGGACGCTTTCAACAGCGGATGGAATTTGCCGGCGCAGGCCATCAAGCTCATCAGATTGACTTCCACGACGTGGCGGAAGCCGTCCATTGCGAACTCGCCACGGCGATAGATCACCGCGCCCTGCGCCAGCACCAGGACGTCGAGCCGATCGATCGGCGGCGCGAACGCCTCGATCGCCTGCGGCTGGCTGACGTCGAGCTGCGCGTAACTGAGCCCGTCGAAATCGCTGCCGTCGTCGGCCGAGTAGTCGCCCGGTCCCGCGCGTGTGCCGGTGACGCATACTTTGGCGCCGCGGGTGCGAAACGCCTGCGCGATGCCGTTGCCGATGCCGCTGGAGCCGCCGACGATCAGCATCTGCTGGCCGCTGAAATCGAGTTCGTTCACGAAGGTTTCTCCCTTGTTGTTAGGCCGCGGCTCGTAACGGCGCGCGTTTGACCTGTGTCCCAATCGATGCAAGCCTTGTCAATCGGCTGCGGACCGCGACGCGGTCCGCGCAATTTCCGCAACAAGAAACAATTCGGAGGAAACCGATGTCGTCCTACAAACCCCTCAGCCGTTCCGTCAAAGGCCTGCGCGTCCTCGTCACCGGCGCCGCGAGCGGCATGGGTCGCGCCACCGCGCATGTGTTCGCCGACGAAGGCGCGCGCGTCGCGGTCACCGACGTGACGCTTGCAGGCGCGCAGCCGGTGGCCGATGCGATCGCCGCGCGCGGCCTCGAGGCGAAAGCGTTCGCGCTCGATGTCGGCGACGCCGCCGCGATCAAGACCGGCGTCGACGCGATCGCGCAGGATTTCGGCGGGCTCGACATCGTCATCAACAATGCCGGGATCTCGGTGAATCTCGCGATCGACGACGCCGGCTACGATGCCGCATGGGACCGCGCTCTCGCCGTGATGCTGAGCGCGCATCCGCGCGTGATCCGCGCCGCGCTGCCTTATCTGCGCAAGTCGAACTCGCCGCGCATCGTCAACATCGCCTCGACCGAAGCACTCGGCGCCACCGCCGGCCACAGCGCATATTCCGCGGCGAAAGCCGGCGTAACGGGGCTGACGCGCTCGCTCGCGGTCGAACTCGGCCCCGAGGGCATCACGGTCAATTGTATCTGCCCCGGCCCGATCACCACCGCGATGACCGACCGCATCAGCGACGACCACAAACAGAAATACGCCCGCCGCCGCACCGCGCTGCATCGCTACGGCGCCCCCGAAGAGGTCGCGCACATGACGCTGAGCCTGTGCCTTCCCGCCGCGTCGTTCCTCACCGGCGTGGTGATTCCGGTCGACGGCGGATTGATGGCGCGGAATGCATGAGGCTGTCTGAGCGGACGATCGAAATCATTGCGGACGTGCGTCGCGCGGTCCCGGGCTGACGTTCGCAATCGTCACACGCCCAGATGCCGCTCCAGCAGTTCCGGCTGCGCGGCGAGCTGCGACGGCGCGCCGTCGAACACCACGACGCCCTTGGCGAGCATCACCATGCGATCGGCGATCGCCGACAGGCTGCGGAAATCCTTGTCGACGACGATGGTGGCGACGCCTTCGCCGCGGATGATTCCGAGCGTGCGCCAGATTTCCTGCGCGACCAGCGGCGCCAGGCCTTCGGTGGCTTCGTCGATCAGCAGCAGATCCGGATTGGTCATCAGCGCGCGGCCGATCGTCAGCATCTGCTGTTCGCCGCCGGAAAGCTGATGCCCGCCATGGCCGCGGCGCTCGGCGAGCCGCGGAAACAGTTCGTAAATACGCGGCAGCGTCCAGGTGGCGCGGCCATCGCGGCCGGGCCGCGCCGCCATGGTGAGATTCTCGACCACCGACAGCGCGCCGAATACGCCGCGACCTTCCGGCACCAGGGCCACGCCGCGCCGCGCGATCGCGTCCGGCGTGATGCCGGCGATATCGGCGCCATGCAGCAGGCGCTGGCCGCGGCACGCCGGCACCAGCCCCATCAGGGCGCGGAGCAGCGTGGTCTTGCCCATGCCATTACGGCCGATCAGCGCGACCTGCTCGCCGCGCGCGACCGACAGATCGATGCCGTGCAGGATCTGGCTCACGCCGTAGAACGCCTCGAGCCGCTCGGCCTGCAGCAGCGCAGTCATGCCGCGTCTCCGTGATTGCCGAGATAGGCCGCGCGCACCGCCGGATGCCGGCGGACGTCCTCCGGCAGGCCGGACGCGATCACCTGGCCGTCCTGCATCACGGTGAGCTTGTCGGCGAGTTCGAACACCGCATCCATGTCGTGCTCGACGATCAGCACCGCATGATGCGCTCGCAACGACGCGATCAGCGCGATGATGCCGCGCGCCTCGGCCTGACCCATGCCGGCGAGCGGCTCGTCGAGCAGGATGATCGAGGGACCCGTCGCCAGCACCATCGCGATTTCGAGCTGACGCTGTTCGCCATGGCTGAGCACATTGGCGACGATCGCCTCGCGCCCGGCGAGTCCGGCCTTGCCGATCGCCTGCATCGTGCGGCTCTGCACCTCGGGATCGGCCGATGCGCCGCCGAACATCCTGAGCGGCGCGCGCGACCGCGCCTGCGCGGCGAGCCGGACGTTCTCGTGCACGGTGAAGCGCGGGAAGATCGTGGTCTTCTGGAACGCACGGCCGATGCCGGCGCGGGCGCGCTTGTCAGGCGCAAGCCCGGTGATCTCGGTGTCGCCGAGCCGGATCTCGCCGGTGCTGGCGGCGAGTTCGCCCGACAGCAGATTGATCAGCGTCGACTTGCCGGCGCCGTTGGGACCGATCACCGCATGGATTTCGCCGCGCTTGATCTCGATCGACAGGTCGGCGACGGCGCGGACGCCGCCGAAGTTCTTGCCGAGACGCTCGGCGCGCAACGCAAGCTCAGGCATGACCAGTCTCCGGCGCGGGTGTCGGAGCCGGCGTCGTCTGCTTGCCGCGCGCGGGTTTCGGTTGCGCGTCGCCGAACAGCATCGGCCAGAGCTGCCGGACGCCGTTCGGCAGCAGCAGCACGATGGCGATGACGATCAGCCCCTCGGCCAGTTTCCATTGCTCCAGCGTCGCTTTCAGCACCTCCTCGAGCCCGAGCAGCGCCAGCGCGCCGATCAGGGGGCCGGTCACGGTGCTGAGACCGCCGATCAGCACCATCACCAGCACCGTCGCCGATTGGTGCCAGCCGAGCATCTGCGGCGCGACGAAGCCGAATTGTACCGCGGCGAGATAGCCGGCGACGCCGGCAAGCGCGCCGGACAGCACGAAGGCGATCAGGCGGATGCGGAAGATCGGAAAGCCGAGCGCGCGGGCGCGGCGCTCATTGTCGCGCGCCGCGGCAAGCGCGTGGCCGAACGGCGAGCGCACCACGGTCACCAGCAGCGCGATCGCCGCGACCGTGACAGCGAGCACAACGAAGTAGAACGTCAGCGGCTTGTCGAGATCGAGCAGGCGGACGCCCGCGATGGTCAGCTCCGGCTTGACGTTGATGAACGCGCCGTCGGAGCCGCCGGCGAAATCGGCATCGTGGAATAGATAAAACAGCATTTCGCCGAAGGCGAGCGTCACCATGATGAAGTAAACGCCGCGGGTGCGCAGCGCCAGCGCGCCGATCACCAGCGCGGCGAAGCTCGCGGCCAGCACCGCTGCCGGCAGCGTCAGCAGCAGCGAGGCGGCGTCGTATTTCGGCGACATCAGCGCCAGCACGTAACCGGACAGCCCGAAGAATGCGGCGTGACACAGCGACACCAGCCCGCCCTGCCCGACCACCAGATTCAGCGCCATCGCGAGCACGCCCAGGATCAGCACCTTGCTGGTGAACTGCACGTAATACACCGGCACGACGAACGGCAGCGCGATCGCAGCCGCGAGGCAGATCACGGGCAGCAGCCACGCCGGCAGTCGGGAGATTTGCTTTTGGGGCAGCGCGGCCATCAGACGTCCCGCCGGCCGAGGATGCCGTTCGGCCGCCACAGCAGCACCGCCGCCATCAGCAGATAGATCAGCATGCCGGAGACGCTCGGGAAGAACACCTTTCCGAAGGTGTCGGTGAGGCCGATCAGCAGCGCGCCGATCGCGGCGCCCGCCACCGAGCCGATGCCGCCCAGCACGACGACGACGAAGGACAGGATCAACATGCCGTCGCCCATGCCCGGATACACCGTCGAAATCGGCGCGGTGACGATACCTCCGAGCGCGGCGAGCGCGATGCCGGTGGCGAACACGAGCCGGTTGACCTTGTCGTAATCGATCCCGAGCACCCGCGTCATTTCGCGGTTCTCGGCGCCGGCGCGCACGATCATGCCGATCTTGGTGCGGGTGATGACGATGAAGATCAGCGCCGCGACGGCGAGACAGAACACGCAGATCGCCAGCCGGTACACCGGATAGGACAGATTGGAGGTCAACTGGATCGAGCCCGACAGCCAGTCCGGCGGCGCCACCGAATGCACGTCCTTGCCGAACAGCAATTGACGCACCTCGTCGATCACCAGGATCAGCCCGAACGACAGCAGCACCTGCGCCAGATGATCGCGGCCGTACAGCCAGCGGATGAACACGCTCTCCAGCGCCAGCCCGAGCACGAAGGCGATCGCGACGCCGCCGACCAGCGCGATCAGAAAATTGCCGGTGTAGGCGGCGATCCAATAAGCGAGGTATGCGCCCAGCATGTAGAACGCGCCGTGCGCGAGGTTGATCACGCCGAGGATGCCGAACACCAGCGTCAGCCCGCTGGCGACCAGAAACAGCACCATCCCGTATTGCACGGCATTCAAGAACTGGACGCCGAAAGTGATCAGATCCATGGATTACGGCCTAACTGCACGATCGCTCCCCTCGCGTCCGTCATTCCGGGGCGCGAGCGAAAGCTCGCGAACCCGGAATCCATAACCACCGCCAGGGGATATGGAGTCCGGGTCTGCGCCCAAGGGGCGCATCCCGGAATGACGTTGCTTGTTTGGTGCCGGATGGCTCACTGGCTCACCGCGCCGCAGCGGCACGCTACGTCATCCGACAGCCGCGCGCCGGGTCATCGACCTCGGCCTGGGCGATCGACACCATCTCGTTGCGGCCGTTCCGGACCTCGCGGAGATAGATGTTCTGAATCGGATTGTGCGCCTTGTTGAACGACAGCGGCCCGCGCGGGCTGTCGATCTTGGCCGCCGCCATCGCCTTGATCATCGCGTCGCGCGCCGCGGCGTCGCCCTTCACCGAAGTCAGGCCGATATCGAGCAGCGCCGCGGCGTCGTAGCCCTGCACCGCGTAGATGTCGCCGTCTTTGCTGGTCTTGGCCTTGAACGCCTTGAGGAAGGCGACGTTGGCGGGATTGTCCAGATTATCCGCGTAGTGCAGCGTGGTCTTGATTCCGTTGGCCGCCTCGCCTTGCGCCTCGATGGTGCCGTCAGTGAGGAAGCCCGCGCCGTAGAGCGGGATCGACTTGTTGAGACCGGCCGCCGCGTAGTCCTTGACGAACTTCACCGCGCCGCCGCCGGCGAAGAAGCTGAACACCGCGTCCGGCTTGAGCTGCGCAATCCGGGTAATCAGCGCCTGGAACTCGACCTGCGGAAACGGCAGAGTGAGATCCTCGACGATCTTGCCGCCGTTCTTGGTGAAGTTCTCGGCGAAGGCGCCGACCATTTCGGCGCCGGCGGTGTATTTCCAGGTGATGGTGACGACGTTCTTGATGCCGGCATCGGCCATCACCTTGCCCATCGGGAAGGTGGTCTGCCAGTTCGAGAACGAGGTGCGGAAGATGTTCGGCGCGCAGGCCGGTCCGGTCGCATCGTTGGCGCCGGCATTGGGAATGATCAGCAGCGTTCCGCTGTCGCGCGCGACCTTGACCATCGCCATTGCGACACCCGAATGCACGGTGCCGATCACCACGTCGACTTTCTCGCGGCCGACCAGCCGGTTCATGTTGTCGGTCGCGGCCTCGGGCTTGGACTCGTCGTCGACCTGCACGAAGCTGACCTCACGGCCGCCGAGCTTGCCGCCGAGCTGCTCGATGCGCAGCCGGAAGCCGTCATCGATGAACTGACCGAGCTTCGCAAACGTGCCGGTGTAGGGCAGCATCAACCCGACCTTGAGCGGCGCGGCCTGCGCGATCGCAGGAGTCGCGAAGCGCGGCGCCACCGCAAAAGTAGCGGCGCCCGCAGCGCCGGTCAGCAGCGCGCGGCGGGATATCGGCGGCAATCGTCGAAGCTCGGACATGGCGGTTCTTCCCCTGGCGTTTTCGTTGGTTCTTTTTATCGTGTCGGGTGTTTCTTGTCCGGACACGTCATCGACGCCTCCGGCCGGGCTGCTTGGTCCCTCACCTTGGCGGCAGCATAATTCAGGAGCCGACGGAGTCAACGAACTATAATGCAGGTTAGTAGCGGCGGCGGCGGCGAGCCCGCCGCTAGACCGGCCTTTCCCGCAAGCGGGAGATGCTGCGCCGCGCCGTTTGGCACGCCGCGCCAACGATCAAAGGCGCATGTCGCTAGTCGCGCGTTATCGGCGCCCGGCCGGCGCGAGGAGGCCTCTGCGACGATGCGACGCTAGCGCCGGATCACTCATCCTCGAATTGTCATCTGCTCCAGCTTGTTGTTGAGCATGATCTTTTCCGGAAACCGGCGTCCCTGTTCGGGATCATGCTCTAACTTTCGAACGCCACGCCGATCCTGTTCCGCTTGATCCAGACCAACCGACAATTGAGCACCTTGCCGAGGGTGGTCACCAGCCGAAACCGTTCGGGGATGTAGGCTGCATTCGCGACGTCGATCGCCGCACCTTCAGCGGAGATGTTGCGCACCAGGCAACTCAGGCTGGTGCCGTTGAAGGATACATGGGCCGGTTCCTCGACGTCGCTTCGCGGATGTCTTCGCTTCTCGTCCACCGAATCTTCCATCTGTTTGACGCCAGCTACGGCGGTCGCCGATCGCGGTTTCAGCGAAGGAGCAACACACAGGACAGAGAAATCCGGCGCAACCCGCCCAGCGCACGCGTTGGCCGGATCGCGCTCATGGCTGCGTCCGTTCGAACTGGCGCAGCAACTTGTTGCCGCGCTCGACCGCGGAATTCATCGCGGCCTGCGCGGGTTTCTTGCCCCTGAATGCCTGTTCGAGCTCGTCGTCGATGACGTCGCGGATCAGAACGAAGGAACCGAGCCGGAGCCCGCGGGAGTTTTCGGTGGGCGGCTTCGAGATGATCTGCTCGATCGAGATCGCGGTGCCCGGATTGCGGTCGTAAAAGCCCTGCGCACGGGTCAGCTGATAGGCGGCCCGTGTCACCGGCAGATAGCCCGTGTTCTGGTGCCAGGCGGCCTGCACTTCGGGCCGCGACAGATAGGTGAAGAACTTGGCGACGCCGTGATAGTCCGTCGCCGGCCGGCCGCGCAGCACCCACAGCGTCGCCCCGCCGATGATCGTATTCTGCGGCGCCCCGGCAACCTCCGGCCAATACGGCAGCCTGCCGTAGCCGACCTCGAAATTGGAATTGGCGATGATATCGGCACGGGTGGCGGACGAGCCGATGAAGATGCCGCAGTCGCCCTGCTGAAAGCGCGGCTCTGCGGCGGTGGCGCGGCCTGCATAGTCGAAGACCTTGGTTTTCTGCCATTCCGCGAGCGTGGCGACGTGCCTGATCACCAGCGGATTGTTGAACACCAGCACCGCGTCCAGCCCGCCGAGGCCGTTGGCCCGGGTCGCGAGCGGAAGATTGTGATAGGCGGAGAAATTCTCGACATTGACCCAGGAGGGCCAGGAGGTGGTGAATCCGCAGGGCGCGCCCGCGTCGATCAGCCGCTTCGCCGCGGCGCCGACGTCCGGCCAAGTGCCCGGCGGCGTCTCCGGATCGAGCCCCGCCTTTTTGAACAGCGTCTTGTTGTAGTACAGAATCGGCGTCGAGGCGTTGAACGGAAACGACAGCATATTGCCGGCGAGATCGACATAGTAGCCGGCAACCGCGGGCAGATAGTCGGACGGCGAGAACGCCTCCTTCTCGTCGCGCATCAGCTCGTAGACCGGATAGACCGCGCCCTTGGCCGCCATCATTGTTGCGGTGGCGATCTCGTTGACCTGAACGATCGCCGGCTGAGTCGACGAGCGGAACGCGAAGATCGACGCGGTGACCGTCTCGGTGTAGTTGCCTTTGTAGGTCGGCACCACACGGTAGTCGGATTGCGACGCATTGAAATCGGCTGCGAGCTTTTCGAGACGGCGGCCGAGTTCTCCGGACATCGCGTGCCACCACGCGATCTCCGTCGCCGCCCGCGCGGGCGCTGCGCCGGCGACGACTAGCAACACAAGGGCGAATATCAGCGGGGTCCTGGCCATCGCCCCCGCCGCCGATCACTCCCGATAGCCATTTCCTGTGCCAGTCTGCTAGATTGGCAGGACTTCTCCGGTCCCGGTCACGGGTACAACCTTATGGGAACGAACTTGCTGCTGTCCAGTCGAGCCGCGATGCCCGGCGCAGCCGCCGCCGTGATCGGACCGGCGTTCAGCGTCGTCTCCCCGGTCGTTCTCTTGCTGCGCAACGCAGCGATCCTCTTGCTGCGCAACACAGCGATCACGATCCGCGAAGCCGAATGAGTTGGCCCCGATGAACCCGCGCGAGGACGACAGCAGCGACGCGCAGGCGAGCCTGGCGAGCCGTTCCGGCATCGTCGGGCTGGTCCGCGCAGTCCCGATCCGCTGGCGCATCCTGTCGATCGCAGCGCTGAATTCGCTGGTTGTGCTGATCCTCGCCAGCATGATCTGGAGCGGCGCACGGGTGCTGAGTTCGGCCTGGGACGACGTCCGCCAGGTCCGCGAATCCGACAAGATCCTGGCGGTACTGGAGAGCGAGACCAGCCGGCTGCAAAACCTGATTCACCGCTACATCAATCAGCCGAGCCCCGACCTGTTCGCGGAAATTCTGCTGCTGCGCGAAGCGGTGCTGGGCACGCTGACCACCCGCGCCTCGACCGATCCGATCCTGTCGGGCTCGGTCGCCGAACTCGAGCGGGTGACGGAGCGTTTTCTCAACGGCTTCGGCGACCTGCGCGCACTGCAAAGCAAGATCAGGGACACTTACGAGAACCAGGTGCAGGGGCCGGCGCGCGACATCGCAGGGCTCTACTCCATAATCGAGGGCGCAACCGGGCGGCGCGACGCGCAAATCTGGCCGCCGCTCGGCCGGTCGCGCGAAGCGTTCACCGCGATGCTGGTGGCGGCGAACTCTTATTATCTTTCGCTGTCGAAGGAAGCCGCCGAGGACGCCAGGCGCAATACCGAGACGATCGAGCGCACCGTTCCGGTGATGATCGATTTCGCCGACAACGATCTGCAGAGAATGGCGCTGCAGCGGCTGAAGCAGCGTACCGCTGCGCTGCGCGATGGCCTGCAGGATCTTTCGGAACAGCTCGCCAGCCGCAGCGACCTGCTGCGCAATGCGATCGACGCCAGCCAGGCCTCGACCATCGGGGCGATCGACGCCCTCTCGGTGAAGATGCGTCAGCGCGAGCAGAAGGCGCAGGAGACGTTCGACCGGACGCTCGCCAGCATCTCGCGCAAGGTACTTTGGATCGCGGTGATCTTCATCGGCGTGATCATGGTCGCCGGCACCGTGATCGCGCTCAGTATCCGGTTGCCGCTGCAGCAGATCCTGGCGGCGATGCACGCCATCACCTCGGGCGACTACGGCCGCCGCGTCGCCGGCACCGACGCCCGCGACGAGGTCGGCGCAATGGCCCGCGCGGTGGAGGTGTTCCGCGAAAATGCGATCGACAAGCGGAAGGCCGAGGATGATTTGCGGGCCTCCAAGGAGAAGGCCGAGAGCGCGCTGCTTGAACTCAATGCCGCGCAGCAGAATCTGATCGACGCGGAGCGGCTTGCCGCGCTCGGCGGGCTGGTCGCGGGTGTCGCCCACGAGGTCAACAACCCGATCGGTATCAGCCTGACGGTGGCGTCGAGCTTCGCCCGCAAGGCGACGATGTTCGAGGCCGAGCTGAAAGGCGACAGTCCGCTACGACGGTCGCAGCTCGACGAGTTCGTCCGCTCGTCCCGCGACGCGGCCCAGCAGCTCGTCGCCAATCTGCAGCGCGCCGCGGAGCTGATCCAGTCGTTCAAGCAGGTCGCGGTCGACCGGTCCCATGCCGAGCGCCGACGATTCAATCTGCACGAGGCGACCGACCAGATCGTGGCCAGCCTCAAACCGGTGCTGAAACGGGCACCGATCGAACTCGCCATCGACGTGCCCGAGGGGCTGGTGATCGACGGCTATCCAGGCTCCTATGGCCAGATCCTGACCAACCTGTTCCTCAACGCCGCCAACCACGCCTTTCCGGGCGGCCGCGCCGGCACGATCACGATAACCGCGCGGCAGCGCGCCGATGACATCGAGATCGTCTTCGCCGACAACGGCGCCGGCATGACCCCGGACGTGCAGCGCCAGGCGTTCGACCCGTTCTTCACCACCCGCCGCAACGAGGGCGGCACCGGGCTCGGGCTGCACATTGTTTACAATCTGGTCACCCAGCAGCTCGGCGGCCGGATGATGCTGGAATCAAGGCTGGGACAAGGCACAACTTTTCGCATTATCATGCCCCGCGCCGCCACCGGCGGCTCGACCGGCGCCGACACGCGCATCGACGGAAATCTGCAATGGCCGACCAGGACGATATCCTCCAGCTGATCGAAGATAGCGAGCCGGGGCCCGAGCCGTCGAACGCGAAGCGATGGAAGATCGCCGTGATCGACGACGATCCAGCCGTTCACGAGGGGACACGGTTCGCGCTCAGCGACTACAGCCTCAACGGCCAGACCCTGGAAATCCTCTCGGCCTATTCGGGCGCCGAGGGCCGCGAATTGATGCGGGCCAACCCCGACATCGCCGCGGTGCTGCTCGACGTCATCATGGAGACCGACGCCGCAGGACTCGATCTGGTCGAGTACATCCGCAACGAGATCCACAACGAGACGGTCCGCATCATCCTGCGCACCGGCCAGCCCGGCCAGGCGCCGGAACGCCGGGTGATCGTCGACTACGACATCAACGACTACAAGGCCAAGACCGAACTCACCGCCGACAAGCTGTTCACCTCGCTGACCGCCGCGCTGCGCAGTTACCAGCAGCTCGAGCGGATGGTGCAGACACGACGCGGGCTCGAGATCATCATCGACGCCGCCTCGACGCTGTACGATTTCAAATCGATGCAGCGGCTGGCCGAAGGCGTGCTGACCCAGATCGCCTCGCTGCTCAACGTCGATTGCGCCGGCATTCTCGTGCTGCGCGACAGTGGCGACGACTTTTCGGTGCTAGCCGGTTCGGGCTGCTACAGCCGCTTCATCGGCGTGACCGGGATCAATCCGCTCGATGCCGATCTGCAATCGATGGTCGAGGAGGCGTTCCGCCGCTGCAAGCATGAGTTCGCCGATCAGCGCACCGTGCTCTATGTCCGCACCGGCAGCGGCCGCGAAGTGGTGGTTCTGCTGCAGGCGGCGCGCGAATTGTCCGACACCGACCGCTCGCTGGTCGAGATCTTCGGCAGCCGGCTGTCGATCGCGTTCGACAACGTGATCCTGTATCAGCAGCTCCACGAGGCCAACACCCAGCTCGAAGACCGGGTCGCGCAGCGCACCCGGGCGCTGACCCAGGCCAATCGCAGGCTGTCGACGCAATGGATGCGGCTGCAGCGCGCCAACGCTTTCAAGAACGAAATCCTCGGCACCGTCGCGCACGACCTGAAGAATCCGCTCGGCGTGATCCTCGGCCGCACCGAAATGCTGACCGAATTGATCGGCGCCGCCTCCTCGAAGGAGAACGTCATCGCCCAGGTCGATCACATTCGCGAGGCGACGCGGCGGCTGACCTCGATGGTCGACCATCTGATCTCGGACGCGATGGCCGATGCGTTCGACATCTCGATCCGGCGTGAGGCGGTCGACCTCGCCGCGCTGGTCGCCGAGGTCGCCGAGGCCAATCGTCCGATGGCGCAGAACAAGCAGCAGACCATCTCGGTGTCGATCCCCGCGGCCCGGATCACGATGTGCGACTCCGACCGGGTGCGCGAGGCGATCGACAATCTGGTCAGCAACGCCATCAAATACAGCCCGATCGGCGGCAGGATCGCGCTGCAGGTCGACGGCGACGACGACAACACCATCATCCGCGTCACCGACGAGGGCGCCGGGCTGTCGCCGGAAGATCTCAGCCGGTTGTTCGGACGCTTCCAGCGCCTGTCCGCCAAGCCGACCGCCGGCGAAAGCTCGACCGGCCTCGGCCTGTCGATCGTCAAGAAGATCATCGACATGCATGGCGGCCTTGTCAGCGCCCGGAGCGAGGGCCCCGGCCAGGGCTCGACCTTCATCATTTCCCTGCCCGCAACGCCCGCCGCATCATGAGCCAGAACCCACATATCATCGTTGTCGACGACGAGGCGCCGGCCCGCGAGATGGTCGGCGATTATTTGCGGATGCACGGCTTCGCCGTGACCCTGTGCGACGGCGGCAAGAGCCTGCGCGCGGAGCTCGAGACCAAGGTCCCCGACCTCGTAGTGCTCGACCTCAACATGCCCGAAGAAGACGGCCTGTCGATCATCCGCGACCTCAAGGCCAAAACCAACGTGCCGGTGATCATGCTGACCGCGACCGCGAGCCCGATCGACCGCGTCGTCGGTCTCGAACTCGGCGCGGACGACTACGTCGCCAAACCCTGCGAGCTGCGCGAGTTGATGGCGCGAATCCGATCGGTGCTGCGCCGCTCGGCGCCGAGGCCGACCGCCGCTCCCGCGCCGGCCGCCACGCCGACAAAGCCCGCCAACGAACAGCTGGTGCGGTTCGGCACCAAATGGCTCGATCTCGAAGCCCAGGCGCTGCGCGACGACGACGGCAACGAGCACCCGCTGACGGCGTCGGAATTCGGCCTGCTGAAAGTGTTCGCGGCCAATCCCAAGCGGGTGCTGTCGCGCGAGCGGCTGCTGGAGCTCGCCAACGCCCGCGACGCCGAGGCGTTCGATCGCGCCGTCGACCTGCGGATCATGCGGATTCGGCGCAAGATCGAGCCCGATCCGACCAAACCGGCGGTGATCCGGACCATTCGCGGCGGCGGCTATTTGTTCTCTCCAGCCTCGGACCGACCCTGATCGCTGTCGCGGGCCGTCCCGGGATAAATCATCCTGATCTCGGACTCGTCATCCGTTGAGGCCGCCGCTGCGCCGCGGCAGCTCGGCATGACGGTCGCGTTGTGGCGGCGAATGGCATGATCCCAGCTTTGAAATCACAACTGTTTTTGTCCGAATGTTTCGTCGGCGGCGCCGCGACGAAACAATTCTTGCCTTCACGAAACCATTTTCGAGCGATCGCGCAGACGTCTTGAAATGCTGGCTGACTAGTAAAGCTCCCAAGACGTCGCGGGGGAGCGCGGCGGATAATGGGAGCCAGTCATGCAGAACGTCATTGCCCTTAACGACGCGGGCCGCCAGGGCATCCTCGCCGCACGGGCCACAACAGATGAAATGCTGTTGGCCAGCATTGCCGCCGGAGACCGGACCGCGATGCACACGCTGTATTCGCGGCACAACGTTCGGGTCTATCGCTTCATCCTGCGGATGCTGCGGGACGCCGCGACGGCGGAAGATCTGGTCAGCCAGGTGTTCCTCGACGTCTGGCGCACGGCGCGTCAGTTCGAGGGCCGCGCCCAGGTCTCGACATGGCTGCTGTCGATCGCGCGCTTCAAGGCGCTGACCGCGCTGCGCCAGCGCCAGCATGAGAACATCGACCAGGACGACGTGCTCGAAATTCCCGACGGCGCGGATTCGCCCGAAGCGGCGCTCGAGCGCAGTCGGACCAGCGACATCCTGCGCGCCTGCATCGCCAAGCTGTCACCCGCGCATCGCGAGATCATCAACCTAGTTTACTACCATGAGAAATCGGTGGAGGAAGTCGGCCGCATCGTCGGGATTCCGCAGAGCACGGTGAAGACCCGGATGTTCTACGCACGCAAGCAGCTCGCGGCGCTGCTGAAGAGCCACGGCGTCGAAACCATGGCCGCCTGACGCGGGATGCACGGCGCCAAGTCGCGCCGGCGTTTCCGCGAGCCCGCGAAAGCGGCTTGTTTAGAGAGGATCTTTTGTGACGGAATTCCCGCTCGCGGGCAGCAATGGTATCTTCGGCCCTCCGCAGCGGCGACCGGTAACGAAACAATTGAAACAATCCACGACATTGGCCGGAAAGATTTCGCTGCTAGATTGATCTTATCGGCGCCGGACAACGACCGACGCGAATTTTCTCCAAGCCTTCGCTCCATCGCAGGCCTCCAGCGACCCGGACGGTATGCCCCACCGTCCGGGTTTTGCTGTTTTGCGCGCGGGCGATAAAGATCGGCCCCCTGCGCAGGCCATCAGGCTCACCAGAACACCGCCACTGGGACAAAATGGCCAAGCGCTTCGCGGTCTTGTCATCGACTAACAGCTAGGCATCATCCTGTCGCGGCGATAGGATCAATTCGGATAGCCTTGCGTTGTCCGTTCATCACGGTCGCGGGGGTCAATCACATGTTCGAATCGCTGGATCCGGTTGTTCTGGCGCGCGTGCAATTCGCCTTCACGGTTTCGTTTCACATCATCTTCCCCGCGTTCTCGATCGGGCTGGCCAGCTACCTCGCGGTGCTGGAGGCGCTGTGGCTGTGGACCGGACGCGAGGTCTTCATCAACCTGTTCAATTACTGGCTGAAGATCTTCGCCATCGCCTTCGGCATGGGCGTCGTGTCCGGCATCGTAATGTCGTACCAATTCGGCACCAACTGGGCGGTATTCTCCGACAAGACCGGACCGGTGCTCGGGCCGCTGATGGCCTATGAGGTGCTCACCGCATTCTTCCTCGAGGCGGGCTTTCTCGGCGTGATGCTGTTCGGCCTGAAGCGGGTCGGGCCCCGGTTGCATTTCGTCGCGACGCTGATGGTGGCGATCGGAACGCTGATGTCGGCGTTCTGGATCCTGTCGGCCAATTCCTGGATGCAGACACCGGCCGGCCACGCCGTGAATGCGGAAGGGCAGTTCATTCCAGTCGACTGGTGGGCGCTGATCTTCAACCCGTCGTTTCCCTATCGCCTCGTCCATATGGTGCTTGCGGCCTACCTCACCACATCGCTGGTGATCGGCGCGGTCGGCGCCTATCATTTGCTGAAAAACCCGCAGCAGTCGGGCGCACGGATGATGTTCTCGATGGCGATGTGGTTGCTGACGATCGTCGCACCGATCCAGATTTTCGCCGGCGACGTCCATGGCCTGAACACGCTGGAGCACCAGCCGGCCAAGGTGATGGCGATGGAAGGGCACTTTCAGAGCCATCCCGACGGCGCGCCATTCATTCTGTTCGGCCTGCCGGACCAGGACGCCGCGGTGGTGCGCTATGCGCTGGAAATCCCGAAATTGTCGTCGCTGATCCTGAAGCACTCGCTCGACGCGCCGCTCGCCGGCCTCGACAGCGTGCCGCGCGAAAACTGGCCGCCGGTGCCGATCACCTTCTGGTCGTTCCGGATCATGGTCGGGCTCGGCCTGCTGATGGCGGCGCTGGGACTCCTCAGCCTGTGGACGCGCTGGCGCGGGCGGCTCTACGATTCGCGGCCGACGCACCTGTTCGCGCTGATGATGGGCCCCGCGGGCTTCATCGCGGTGCTGGCCGGCTGGGTCACCACCGAAACCGGGAGGCAGCCCTTCACCGTGTTCGGATTGCTGCGCACCACCGACTCCGTCTCGCCGCTCGCCGCGCCCGCGGTGGCGTCGTCGCTGATCGCCTTCATCATCGTGTATTTCGCCGTGTTCATCGCAGGCGTGGTCTATATCCTGCGACTGATGGCGCATCCGCCGCATCACGGCGAGCAAGGTCCGCCCGGCGAAACGCCCGCGCGCGCCGCCGGCATCACGCCGGCCCCGGCGATCGCCACCCGCAGGTTCAGCTGATCATGGAATACGATCTCGCAACGATCTGGGCTTTCATCATCGCATTCGCGGTGTTCGTCTATGTGGTGATGGACGGCTTCGACCTCGGCCTCGGCATCCTGTTTCCGCTGTTTCCGGCGAAGCGCGACCGTGACGTCATCATGAACAGCGTCGCCCCGGTGTGGGACGGCAACGAAACCTGGCTGGTGCTCGGCGGCGGCGGATTGTTCGCGGCGTTCCCGCTCGCCTATGCGGTGCTGATGCCGGCGCTTTACACGCCGATCATCGCGATGCTGCTCGGGCTGGTGTTTCGCGGCGTCGCCTTCGAATTCCGCTGGCGGACGCTGCGCGAGCGCAACCGCTGGGACATCGCCTTTTTCGGCGGCTCGTTGATCGCCACCCTGGCGCAGGGCGTCGCGCTCGGCGCGCTGCTGCAGGGCGTGCAGGTCGAGGGCCGCGCCTATGCGGGCGGCTGGTGGGATTGGCTGACCCCGTTCAGCGTGCTTACCGGCGTCGCCCTGGTGGTCGGCTACGCGCTGCTCGGCGCCACATGGCTGGTGATGAAGACCACCGGCGAACTGCGCGACGAGGCCTATCGCCTGAGCCGCTGGCTGCTGATCGCGATGCTGATTGCGATCGTGGCCGTCAGCGCCGCGACGCCGTTCCTGAGCTACGACTATTCGCAGCGCTGGTTCGCCTGGCCGCACGTGCTCGCCACCGCGCCGGTGCCGATCGCCGTCGCCGGCGTCACCTTCCTGCTGCTGCGGGCGCTGACGCAGCGGCGGGACTATCAGCCGTTCCTGCTGACGCTGTGCCTGTTCGCATTGTCCTATGCGGGCCTCGGGATCAGCATGTGGCCCTATGTCGTGCCGCGCAGCATCAGCATCTGGCAAGCCGCCGCCCCCGAGAGCAGTCAGCTGTTCATGCTGGTCGGCGTCGCGATCCTGGTGCCGATCATCCTGATTTACACCGCGTGGGCCTATTGGGTGTTTCGCGGCAAGGTCGACCCCGAGAGCGGCTACCATTGATGCCCAATTTTGAACCTTCCAGCCCGCTGTCGCGGCGGTTGTTGTGGTTCGTGGCGCTCTGGCTGGTCGGCGTCGGCGCGGTCACGCTGCTGTCGCTGGTGCTGCGGTTGTGGATCGCGCCGGGCTGACATGGTACACAGCCCGACGCAGTATGGCTCGGGAGGCTATCGATGTTCGGGATTCCAGGTCTGTTCGGTCGGCTCGCATTCGCCGCGGCATTGCTGGTCGCCGCCGTACCGAGCCATGCCCAGCAGCACGACCCCGGCGACGAGCCCGGGCTGATCGCCAATGACGACTACGAACTGCCGCCGGAATTGCGCAAACAGATGGTGTTCTTCCGCAGCAACGAGCCGCCGGGCACGATCGTGGTGCAGACCTCCGAGCGCTATCTCTACCTTGTCCAGGGCAATAATCGAGCACTGCGTTACGGTATCGGAGTTGGCCGCGAAGGCTTCCAATGGCAGGGCCTGTTGAAGATCGCCAGGAAGGCGGAATGGCCGGATTGGGTGCCGCCGCCGGAGATGATCCAGCGCCAGCCTTATTTGCCGCGCTTCATGGCCGGCGGACCGGGCAATCCGCTCGGCGCGCGCGCGATGTATCTCGGCTCCACGGTGTATCGCATCCACGGCACCAACCGCCCGGATACGATCGGCACCGCGATCTCGTCGGGCTGCTTCCGGCTGGTCAACGCCGATGTCGCCGACCTCTACGACCGCGTGCCGGTCGGCACCAAGGTGGTGGTGCGGCAACGCCCCGAGCTGTGAGCGCAGCCCGCCGATCTGTCTCTTTCCCGATCTGCTTCTTCATTGTCATCTGAATCAGAAAGACGTTCTCGATGTCATTTCGAAAGGGCCTGCTGATCGGCCTCGGCTTTGCCGCCGTGATTGCCGCCGCCGCCGTGACCTATGAGCGCTACGACACCAAGACGCTGAAGCGCACAATCCGGCGCGACGCCGTGCTGTGCGGCGTCAACAAGGGCCTGCCCGGCTTCTCGACGCCGGACGACAAGGGCAATTGGAGCGGCTTCGACGTCGACTTCTGTCGCGCTGTGGCGGCTGCAATCTTCAACGATCCGAACAAGGTCAAGTTCGTGCCGCTCGACGCCAACGAGCGCTTCAAGGAATTGCAGAACCGCAAGGTCGACATCCTGTCGCGCAACTCGACCTGGAGCATGTCGCGCGAGACCGGCTACGAACTCTATTTCCCGGCGGTCGCCTATTACGACGGTCAGGGCTTCATGGCGCCGGCGGCGCGCAAGGTCGAGACCGCGCTCGAACTCGACGGCAGCAAGGTCTGCGTCCAGGAGGGCACCACCACGCTGCTCAACCTCGCCGACTTCTTCCGCACCAACAACATGAAGTATCAGGAGGTCAAGTTCGGCAAGCTCGACGAGGTGGTGAGCGCCTATAAGAACGGCCAGTGCGACACCTTCACCGCCGACGCCTCCCAGCTCTATGCGCTGCGGCAGACGCTCGACAGACCGGGCGATCACGTCATCCTGCCGGACCTGATCTCCAAGGAGCCGCTCGCGCCGGTGGTCCGCCAGCGCGACGACGACTGGATGATGATCGTGAAATGGACGCTGTACGCGATGATCAACGCGGAAGAGCTCGGCATCACCTCGATCAACATCGACGAGGCGCTGAAGTCCAAGAAACCCGACGTGATGCGGCTGGTCGGCACCGAGGGCGCCTATGGCGAAGAACTCGGTCTGCCCAAAGACTGGGCGGCGCGGATCATCCGCCACGTCGGCAATTACGGCGAGATCTACGACCGCAATGTCGGCAAGCTCGGCATCCCGCGCGGCCTGAACCAGCTCTGGAACGCCGGCGGCATCCAATACGCGCCGCCGATCAGGTAGCGCGTCACGCGCTCCAACTGCACTGATTCATTTTGCTGAGGCGTCGCTTCTGTATTGACGCGCCGCCCCCACTCCGCCGTCATCGCCCGCGAAAGCGGGCGACCCAGTCTTCCAGAGCGCAGGCGATCAGCAACCGAGTCTCTGGGATACGGGATTCCCGCTTTCGCGGGGATGACGACCCATGTTGTGGACACGCCAGCGGCAACTCACAAAATCTTTGTCGTCATTCCGGGGCGCGCGGAGCGCGAACCCAGAATGACGGCCGAGGCAAGCGGCGCCGTGGCGCCCGCCCCTCAATACTTCTTCCACTCCGCCAGTCGCTCGGCGTGGTAGTTGGCGTCGCCGAACAACTCCTGGCAGACGCGGGCGCGCTTCATGAACAGGCCGACGTCGAACTGGTCGGTCATGCCCATGCCGCCGTGCATCTGCACGCCCTCCTGCACCGCGAGCGTCGTCACCGTGCCGGCCTTGGCCTTGGCGACCGCGACCGCGACGCCGGCATGGTCCGGATCGGAGTCCAGCGCCTGCAGCGCCTTCAGCACCGCGGCGCGGGCGATTTCGATCTCGGTGTAGAGATGCGCGGCGCGATGCTGCAGCGCCTGGAATTCGCCGATCAGCTTTCCGAACTGTTTGCGCTCTTTCAGATAGGTGACGGTGCGGCCGAACGCTGCCTCGGCGACGCCGAGCATTTCCGCCGCGACCGCAGCGCGGCCGACATTCAGCACGCCCTCGAGCAGCGCCCCGCCGTGATCGACCTCGCCGAGCACGCTGTCGGCATCGACCTCGACATTGTCGAAACCGATCCGTGCGGAATTGTGCGCGTCGACCATCATAGTGCGTTCGATCGAGACGCCCTTGGCCTTCGGATCGACCAGGAACAGCGTCAGGCCGGAGGCATCGCCGGGTTTGCCGGCGCTGCGCGCAGCGACAATCAGCAGATCGGCGACATGGCCGTCGATCACCATCGCCTTGTTGCCGTCGAGTTTGAAACCATTGCCGGCGCGCGCCGCGACCAGTGCGGTCTTCAGCGGCCGGTGCTTGGCGCCTTCGTCGACCGCGAGCGTCGCGATCAGCGAGCCGTCGGCGATCTTCGGCAGATAGGCTTTCTTCTGCGCGGCCGAGCCGCCGCGGTTGAGGGCCGAAGCCGCGAGCACGCCGGTCGCGAGAAACGGCGACGGCGTCAAATTGCGGCCGATTTCCTCCATCACCACGCCGGCCTCGACGCAGCCGAGCCCGGAGCCACCGAATTCTTCCGGCGCCAGCAGGCCGGCGAAACCCATCTCGGCGAAGCTCTTCCACACATCGCGGGAAAACCCGGTGGCGTCGCGCTCGTCGCGCAGTTTGCGCAGATGCGCGATCGGCGCCTTGTCGGCGATCAGCCCGCGCGCCGAGTCGCGCAGCATGTTTTGTTCTTCGGTGAGGACGAGGGCCATGGGTTGGGTTTCCGAATGAGATGAAGAGCGATGAACTTTGCGTTGGTCATTCCGGGATGCGCCCCTCGGGGCGCAGACGATGAATCCATATCCCCGGGCGGTGGTGATGGATTCCGGTTTCGCGAGCTGCGCTCGCGCCCCGCAATGACGTGGAGAGGGTGTACTTACGCCCCCGGCAGATCCAGGATGCGCTTGGCGACGATGCCGAGCATGACTTCGCTGGTGCCGCCTTCGATCGAATTGGCCTTGGTACGAAGCCAGGCACGGGCGCGGGCGCCTTCGTGGCTGCGCTCGCTCTCCCACTCCAGCGCGTCGATGCCGCCGGCAGACATCAGGATTTCGTGGCGGCGCTTGTTCAACTCGGTGCCGTAGTATTTCATCGCCGAGGAGAACGCCGGATGTAACTGCCCGGCTTTCGCCAGATCGACCGCGCGCTCCGCGGCGCAGGCGAGCGCCGCTTCATCGACATCGAACGACGCGATCTGGCCGCGCAGGATCGGATCGTCGAGCCGGCCCTGGTCATCGATGCCGAGCGAACCCGCCGCGACCTGGCCGAGCGGCCGGCCGCCGTCGCGCCCGCCCATGCCGGAGATCATCGCCCGCTCGTGCTGCAGCAGATATTTCGCGACGTCCCAACCGCGGTTGACGGTGCCGACGACGTGTGACTTCGGCACCCTGACGTTGTCGAAGAAGGTCTCGCAGAACGGCGACTTGCCGGAGATCAGCAGGATCGGCTTGGTCGATACGCCGGGCGACGTCATGTCGAACAGGATGAAGCTGATGCCGTCGTGCTTCTTCGCCGTGGCGTCGGTCCGCACCAGGCAGAAGATCCAGTCCGCGTAGTTGGCGTAGGAGGTCCAGATCTTCGAGCCGTTGATGATGAAGTCGTCGCCGTCGCTGGTCGCGCGGGTCTGCAGCGAGGCGAGATCGGAGCCGGCGTTCGGCTCGGAATAGCCCTGGCACCAGCGGATTTCGCCGCGCGCAATTTTCGGCAGATACTCGGCCTTCTGCTGCTCGTTGCCGTATTTCAACAGCGCCGGCCCGAGCATCCAGATCCCGAAGGACGACAGCGGAGAGCGCGCGCCGATCGCGGCCATCTCCTCGCGCAGCACCTTCGCCTGCGCCGGATCGAGTCCGCCGCCGCCATATTGCGTCGGCCAATCCGGCACGGTCCAGCCCTTGTTGCGCATCCGCTCGAACCAGACCTTCTGGGCTCCGGAGGCGAATGTGGCGTTGCGGCCGCCCCAGAAATTGTCCTCGTCGCCCTGCATCGGCTTGCGCATCTCGGCCGGGCAATTGGCCTCGAGCCAGGCGCGGGTGTCGCTGCGGAATTGATCGAGATCGGTCTCGAGATCGGTCATGGGCTTCCATCCGTCATGCGGGATTCGGGCCCGCGTTGAATTTGTTGGCCGGGACCTTAGCCGCCGGGTGACGAATTTCAATATCCGTGTTGTCGTGGGTCGATCTTGCGCGGATCTGCTAAAGCGTCTTCGATCGTCGGCGCGACGCAATCCGCGACAAAGCTGAGGAAATGAGGATGCGCCTGAAACTGCTTTCGCCCGACCAGATGAGCGACGACCAGCGGGCGACCTATGACGAGTCGATCGCTCGAAGCGCGGCAGTCCGCCGCCGCCGATGATGGCCTGGCTCGCGAGCCCGGAGATGGCGCGGCACGCCACAAGGCTCGGCGCCTTCCTGCGCTACGACACCATGCTGACGCCGGCGCTGTCGGAACTGGCGATCCTGGTCACCGCGCGACACTGGACCGCGCATTTCGAATGGTACGCACACAAGAAGATGGCGCTCGACGGCGGGCTCGATCCTGCGATCATCGAGGACATCAAGAACCGGCGAACGCCGAGCTTTGAGGACCCGAAAGCGCGCGTGATCTACGACGTCGCCAAATCGCTGCACGAGGCGAAGGGGCTGTCGCAGCCGCTCTACGACGAGGCGACGCGACTGATCGGCGAACGCGGCCTGGTCGAAGTGATCGGCCTGTGCGGCTACTACACGATGGTGTCGATGACGCTGAATGCCTATGAATTTCCGCTGCCGGGCGGCGAGGTGTCGGAGTTGGTGTAGGACGCGACGAACGAACTCCTGCGGCCAGGACTCGTCAAACTCCTCACATTCGTCATTAGAGCGTTTTCGAGCGAAGTGGAAACCGGTTCGCGTGAAGAAAACGCGTCAGAACAGAAAGTCAGAGCTCCGGTTCTGATTCTGTCAGAACCGGAAAAGCTCTAGCTCCGCCCCCGCACCATCACCAGCATGGCGGCGATCAGTTGTAGCGCGATGCAGCCGAGGAACGGCGCCGTGTAGCTGCCGGAAGCGTCGCGGAGGAGGCCGACCACCCCCGGGCCGAAAGCGTAGGTCACCTGATTGATCGCGGTGTTGAGGCTGACCAGCACGCCGAACGAGCCGGGAGCGAATTCGCGCTGCACGATCAGCGCCGGCAGCGTGATCAGATTGCCGACCGAGAAGCCGAACAGCGCGCAAGCGACCAGCAGCAGCGTAGCGTCGCGCGACAGGATCACGATCGCCAGCGCCGCCGCCTGGCTCGCAAACGAGATCGCCGAGACCAGCCGCTGGTCGAGGCGATCGATCACGGTCGACAGCGACACGCGGCCGACCACCGCCATCGTCGTCAGCAAGGACACCGCGACCGCGGCGCGCTCGCGGCCGACCAGCGGATCGAGATAGGCGATCAGGTGCACGATGAACCCGACCTGCGCGAACAGCACCAGCGCGAAGGCGATCGTGACGGTGAGGAAGGCGGTGTCGCGGAACGCATGCCGGCGGATCGCGCCCGACGACAACGCCTGCACCGCACCCGGCCCGGCAGCGTGAGCAGCGGCGCGTTGCGGCGGGCGGCCGACGAAGATCGCCACGATCGGCATCAGCACGACGACGGACACGACCGCCGCCGCGAGCGTGGCGCCGGCGAAACCGAGATGTTCGATCGCCGCCACCAGCAGCGGCACGCCGGCAATGCCGCCGAAACTCGCGCCGTTCAACGCCAGGCTGATCGCCATGCCACGGCGCTGGTCGAACCACAGGCCGAGCGTGCTGGTAACCGCGCCGAGACTGGTGCCGGCCCAGCCGATCGCGAGCAGCACGTAGACGGCATAAAGCTGCCACAGCGCATCGATCCGGCCGAGCAGCGCGGTGCCGAGCGCCATCGCGGCGATGCCGCCGAGCAGGCACGCGCGCGCGCCGATCACCCGGATCGCGTCGCCCACAAAGGCGACCAGCAGCGCGCCGCCGAGATAAAAGAAAGTCGTCGCGGTGGCGATCAGCGACGACGGCCAGCCATGCAGGCGCGTGAGCTCGGCGAGATAGACGCTCTGGCCATAGAACCCGAAAGCCCAGCCGAAGGTTGCGACCGCAAAGCACACCGCAACGATGCGCCAGCCGCTATAGCGGATCGAGGTCTCGTCATCCGGCGGGATGGCTGCCATCAGCGGCGATCGGCCTTGGTCGTGCGCGACGGCATTGCCCCTCCTCGCCGGCGTTGACGGCCGGTCTCGTTCTGTCGCCGCGGTCAGGTGCCGCGATCTGGCATCACCGACGCGGCGCCGCCACCCGTTTTCTGGACCAGCCGGTGATCGCGAGCACCACGAGGCCCAGCAGCACCGGCGGGAACACCGTCATGTTGACGGTCGCCCAGCCGTAATTCGCCAGCAACTGGCCGGACAAGAACGACCCCAGCGCCATCATCCCGAACACCACGAAATCGTTGAACGCCTGCACCTTGTTCTTCTCGTTCGGCATGTGCGTCTCCAGCACCAGCGCCGAGGCGCCGACGAATGCGAAATTCCAGCCGACCCCGATCACGAACAGCGTTGCCCAGAAGTGCGGCGCGGTGATCCCGGTCAGGCCGATCGCAGCGCCCAGCGCCTCGAGCACGAGCCCGAACGCGACCACCCGCGGCGCACCGAACCGCACGATCAGCGAGCCGGTGAAGAAGCTCGGCGCGTACATCGCGACGATGTGCCATTGCAGGCCGAAATTGGAATCGCTGAGCGGGAGTCCGCACATCTGCATCGCCAGCGGCGCCGAGGTCATCACCAGATTCATCATCGGATAGGCGATCGCGCCGCACATCGCCGCGGCGATGAAGCGCGGCTGCCGCACGATTTCGAGCAGCGGCCGGCCGCCGGCGAAGTCGGCCGGCTGCGGCTTCGGCGCATCGACGCTCCACAGCACCGCCATCGCGATCAACGCGACCGCGGCCTGCACCAGATAGCTGAAGGCGAACAGATAAGGCTGCCAGATGTCCATGGTCCACTGCACCAACTGCGGACCGAGCACGCCGGCGAACACGCCGCCGGCCATCACCCAGGACACCGCCTTGGGGCGATACGCGACGCTGGCGCCGTCGGCGGCGGCGAAGCGATAGGATTGCGACACCGCGCCGTAAAGCCCGCCGAGGAACGTGGCGACGCAGAACAGCTCGAACGAGCCGTACAGGATCGCCAGCGCGCCGAGCAGGCCGGTGAACGCGCCGCAGCCGGCGCCGATCATGAAGGAGGCGCGGCGGCCGTAGCGGCGCGCGATCGCGCCGGTCGGCAGCGTGCCGGCAGCGAGCCCGACCACATACATCGAGATCGGCACGGTCGCGAGCGACAGATCCGGCGCGAGCTGCGCGCCGATGATCGAGCCGGTGGCGAAGATCACCGCGGCATTGGCGCCGGTCAGCGCCTGCGCCGCCGCGAGTCGCACCACGTTCGACCGCGCGCGCGCATCGTCCGCTGAACCGTCGATCGCGGTCGCATCAACCATTGGCCGTTCCGCCCCTCGCCCGGTTCATATGCGGCCGGGCCGCCTGATCGGGCCGCATCATAAGCCGCACCAGCCTGCGATCAACCATCGCCGGCGAAGCCAAGCTATGCGGGGCCCTCAGCTTTCGCCGCTGCGGGAAAAGCACAGGATCAGATTGTTGGCCGGCATCTCGACGGTCTCGCGCAGAACCAGCCCGAGCCCCGTCGCGAGTTGCTCCAATTCAGAGACATCGCGCACGCCCCACTCCGCATTGGCGGACCGCAGGCTGGTGTCGAACACCGCATTGCTGTCCGCGGTGTGGCGGCCGTCGCGCTTGAACGGCCCGTAGAGAATCAACCGCCCGTCCGGCCGCAGATAGCGCGCGCTGCCGGCGAACAGTCCCCCCGCGACCGGCCACGGCGCGATGTGCACGACATTGGCGCAAAACACCGCGGCCAGCGGACCGGGCCCGCGACCGTCGGTCATCTCGGCGCACCACACGGGATCAGACAGATCGATCCGCAGCGGGGGCCGCACATTGCCGAGCCCCGCATAAGCACGCCAGGCGGCAATGCTGAGCAGATGCTGCGGATGAAGGTCGCCCGGCCACCAGACGATCTCGGGGTGCTGGCGGGCGAACGCGATCACGTGCTGGCCGGTGCCGCTACCAGCCTCCAGCACGTCCCCCGTCGTTCCGCGCAACAGCCGGCCGAGCACGTCGCGAATCGCCTGCTGATTGCGGTGAAACGCGGCGGCGTCGAGCCGGCCATCAGGCTCCAACGGCCGGCCATCCTTGCCGAACTCGACCACATATTCCGTCATCCGCACCGCGCCTTTTTGAGCTGGCTCAAGCGTGTTGTTACTCTCAAGCCACATCGCGACGCAATCCAGCGCCGTGGCGCTGCGACCGCACCTGTTCGCCGCCAAGTGCGAATTGACTTTGCCTGATCCGATCCATCTAGATGATTGTGACGGTTCCCCTTCCGGGGATCAAAAGGGAATGCGGTGCGGACCTCTTCGGAGGACCAATGCCGCAGCTGTTCCCGCAACTGTAAGCGGTTCGACTTTCGTCGGAATGCCACTGGGAAACTCGGTCCTGGGAAGGCGACGAAAGCTAACACCCGCGAGCCAGGAGACCTGCCGTCATTCGTGGTCACACGCGAAGATGCCGGTCGGGAATTGCAGGCATTGGGCTCATCGGCTGCGCAAGCATGACGGTGAAACCTCGTTCGCTGTGACGTGCCACTGACGTCCGACCGAGGCCGAATCATGCCGTCCCCTTCCGATGCCGCTCAACGGCATCCGTCCGCGCTGTCGCGCGCATTGCTGTCATCCACCATTCTAGCGTCGAGCCTGTTCGCGACCGCTGCGCCCGCTTTGGCTCAGAACAATGCGCTGCCGACCATCAACGTTACCGCCAGCCGTCTGTATCAGGGCATCGTCGGCGCCTCGACCACGGTGATCACCGCCGACGACATCGCGCATTCGCCGGCGCAAACCGTGCAGGACGTGATCGCGCAGACATCCGGCGTGCAGAGCACGTCACTGTATGGCGGCGTCAACGGCACCGGCTCGTCAGTCGATCTGCGCGGCTTCGGCGCCACCGCGACCTCGAACACGCTGTTCCTGGTCAACGGTCGCCGCCTCAACGACCTCGATTTGCAGGGCGTCGACCTGTCGAGCATTCCGCTGCAATCGATCGAGCGCATCGAGATCACCCGCGGCGGCAGCGGCGCGGTGCTGTATGGCGACAATGCGGTCGGCGGCGTCATCAACATCGTCACCAAGACCGGCGCCGGCGGCCCACCCGCGACGTTCCGCGTCGAAGGCGGCTTCGGCTCGTTCAACCAGCGGCTGGCGGCCGTGTCGGCGGCGTATAATTCCGGCCCGTGGTCGACCTCGGCGTTCGCCAACGGCGTGCGTTCCGACGGCTATCGCGCCAACAATGCGCTGGAGCAGAACAACGCGCTCGGCGAGCTGCGCTATTCCACGCCGGATCTCAGCGCGTTCCTCAACATCTCGGGCGACAACCAGCACCTCGGCCTGCCGGGTTCCCGGATCGTCGACCCTTCGATCGGCGTCAACCAACTCCAGACCGACCGCCGCGGCACCAATACGCCGTTCAACTATGCCGACAAGCAGGGCGTCAATGTCACCGCCGGCTTCACCAAATCGCTGTGGGACGGCGCCGAACTGATCGTCGACGGCGGCGTCCGCGATAAGCGCCAGCAGGCGGGATATTTCGGCGACGTGCCGCTGTCGAGCTTCAACGCCAGTTCATTCGACGCGCATCTGCAGACCTGGTCGATCACGCCGCGGCTGAGCATCAAGAATTCGATCTTCGGACTGCCGTCGAAAATCCTGACCGGCCTCGATTATTACGACGCGACCTATGATTCCGACCGCGGCCAGTATCGCAGCACGCCGCCGGTCCACGTCTATAATCTGTCGCAGAAGACGATGGCCGGTTACTGGCAGCAGACCGTCGGCCTCCTGCCGACCACGGACTTTTCGTATGGCGGCCGGCTGCAGGGCGTCAAAATCGAGGCGACCGATCGTCTCAACCCGGCGGCGCCGGGCTATTTCGGCGACGCCCAGGCGTTGCCGTTCAGCAGCACCGAGACCCAGCACGCGCTGCATGTCGGGCTCGAGCATCGCTTTAACGACGTGTTCAGTGTGTTCGCACGCGCCGCACGCGCATTCCGCACGCCGAATGTCGACGAGCGCGTGGCGTCGGGACCGTCCTACGACCCGTTCTTCAATGCGATTCCGGGCACCTTCAACCTGAAGACCCAGACCTCGGTCGACTTCGAGGGCGGCTTCCGCGTCAAGTCGGGCCCGTTCGAGATGCAGACCAGCGCCTACAATATGAACCTGACCAACGAGATCCGCTACGATCCGGTGAATTTCTACAACACCAATCTCGACCCGACCCGGCGCTATGGCGGCGAGACCAGCGCCTCGCTCCGCATCAGCGACACGCTGCTGCTGCGCGGCGGCGGCGCCTATACCCGCGCGACGTTCCGCGAAGGACCGTTCGAGGGCAACGACGTTCCGCTGGTGTCGCGCTATACGGCGAACGCCGGCGTGACCTGGAACGTCTGGCAGAAATACGTCGTGTTCGACGCGACCGCTCGCGCCTGGAGCAATCGCTTTATGGACAGCGACAACAGCAACAGGCAGACGAAGATCCCGGCCAACGCCACCGTCGACATCAAGCTGAGCGGCGAACTCGACCATTTCTTCTGGTCGCTCAGCGTGATCAACCTGTTCAACGCGCAGTATTACGACTACGCGGTGGCGAGCAGCTTCACGCCCGGCCGCTACGGCGCCTATCCGCTTCCTGGCCGGACATATCTCGTCAAGGCCGGTGTGACGTTCTGACGGACCTCACGCTTCATCACATCGTGCATGACAGGCCCCGGCAGCAAAGGCTGTTCCGGGGCCATTTTCATGCTACACCCCGCTCCTCCCCACAGGACCCAATCGACGACTGGAATAATGAAGAACGACGATCATCACCGCACCGCCGCGCACACCGGCAATGCCGCAGGCGCGCAAGAAACCGACAGCGTAAGGGCTGAGCGCGAAGCTGCGTCCAAAGCGGCGCTCGACAATATGGCGCGGCTTCGGGCGATGAGGCTTGCCCGCGAAGCCGCCGAACCGCAGCGCGCGCCGCCGACCAGGGCCAAGCGCGCCAAAACTGCCGGCGGAAAGACGACGACGACCCGAAAGGTCGACGACAAGCCGCGCCCGCTGTCGGAATGGCTGGCCGAGCAGCAAAACGGCGGCCGCCGCACCTGACGCCTGCTGAGCCGGGCGCGTCGCGCCAGGCTGCTCTGTCCAAAACGCTGCCATGAACCGTCTCATCCTGGGCTAAACTGCATCTTTCCAGATCGGCAGTCGTGCCGAGGCGAGATCAATGCTGGAACCGGAGCGCGCCACGGCGCTTTCCGGCCTTGCTCTGATGGGATGTGATGCGATGGCCGGCTGGCTCAGCATAATGAAGAAGGACCGCAGCAAGAACGAGGACCACGGCAAAACCAAGCCGCCGCCCGTGCTGCTGCCGGTCGACGACCTTTACGACAGCGGCGACATCGCCGCGCCGGAACGCGATCGCGACGACGAGCAGCGCGACCTTTGATCGCAAGGCGACGCGTTCCCGCACGTCGGCGGACGAATGGCTCCCTTCGCAGATCGGCGGCGCCGCAATCGAATAGCCGCCGCGCCTGCAGACCGCCCCCCGGATAGACGTCGCAGCCGGCGCTGCCCTACTCTGCGGTGAGCCCTGACGGGCGGTTTGCTTCGAACCGGGTGTTTGCCTCACGATGGTCGACGTTCTCGCCGCACCTCCGCGCGCCAAGCCGGACGCCGCGTCGCGCACGCTCGGCGCGATTTCGGTCGCGCATTGGGTCAGCCATTTCCACATGCTGGTGCTGGCGCTGCTGTTTCCGTTCCTGAAGGAAAAGCTCGGCACAGGCTTCGTCGAACTCGGCTTCGCGCTCACCGTCTTCGCCGTGGTATCCGGCCTGACCCAGGCGCCGCTCGGCTATGTCGTCGACCGGATCGGCGCGCGCAGCATCCTGATCGCCGGGCTCTGCCTCGGCGGCTTCGCGCTGATCATGCTCGGCCTGAACCCGACCTATCCCTGGCTGCTGGCGAGCGCGGCGCTGCTCGGCCTCGCCAACAGCGTCTACCATCCCGCCGACTATGCGATCCTGTCGGCGCATATGGACGAGCGGCGGATGGGGCGCGCGTTTTCGATTCACACCTTCTCCGGCTTTCTCGGCGGCGCCATGGCGCCGGCGATCGTCGCCGTGCTGGTGACGACCGTCGGCGGCGCCGGTGCGCTGATCGCAGCCGGCGCGACCGGTCCGCTCGCCGCGGCTGTGCTGATCATCGCACGCACGCCGGACGCCGTGGCCCGACCGCCGAGCGGCGAAGGCGCCGCGCCGCAGCCCGGCGTGCTGACGCCCGCGATCCTGTTGCTGATGCTGTTCTTCCTGCTGCTCGGCCTGTCGACCGCCGGCATCAGCAATTTCGGCGTCGTGGCGCTGATGAGCGGCTATGGCAGCAGCTACTCCGCCGCCAACCTCGCGCTCACGGCGTTTCTCGGCGCGAGCGCCTTCGGCGTGCTGGCCGGCGGCGTGCTCGCCGACCGCACCAAACGTCACGGCCAGGTTGCGGCCATGTGCTTCGCGATCAACTCCGGCGTGGTGCTGGTGATCGCGCTGGCGTCGATGCCGCCGCTGCTGCTGGTGATCATGATGGCGCTCGCCGGCTTCCTCGGCGGCGTGATCGCGCCATCGCGCGACATGCTGGTGCGCGACGCCGCGCCGCCCGGCGGCGCAGGGCGCGCTTTCGGAATCGTCTCCACCGGATTCAACATCGGCGGCATCGTCAGCCCGCTGGTGTTCGGCTGGATCATGGACAACAATCTACCGCACTGGGTGTTCGGCGTCTCGGCGCTGTTCATGGCGCTGACCGTCGTGCTCGCGCTGATGACGGATCGCCCGCGCGTATCAAATCCCGCAGCATGAAATGATCCGTGCTCATCTGTTGCGGGTGCGTTGAAACATCGCTGCGCAATTCGATTGAACGATCGTCTCTCTCGTGACAGCGTCAGCGAGATCGCCTGAGCTACCCGGTCAGGGCTCCGGCGATTCGACCTGCCAGCCCGCACCGCAGAGTGCGGCTTTCAACGATAGAGAGGAATACCATGTCCATCCGCATCACACTGCTTGCCGCAGGCGCTGTTGCGCTCGCCGCGGCCCAACCCGCCTTCGCCCAGAAGCAATACGGACCCGGCGTCACCGACACCGAGATCAAGATCGGTCAGACGATGCCCTATAGCGGCCCGGCTTCGGCGTATGGCGTGCAGGGTCACATCGAGGACGCCTACTTCGCGATGGTCAACGCCAAAGGCGGCGTCAACGGCCGCAAGATCAAGCTGATCAGCCTCGACGACGCCTACTCGCCGCCCAAGACAGTGGAGCAGACGCGCCGTCTGGTCGAGCAGGACGAGGTGCTGGCGATCGTCGGCACGATCGGCACGCCGACGAATTCCGCGATCCAGAAATATCTCAACGGCAAGAAAGTGCCGCACATCTTCCTCTCCACCGGGGCTGCGAAGTGGGACGATCCGAAGAACTTCCCATGGACCACGCAGCTCTATCCGCCCTACCAGATGGAGGGCATGATCTTCGCGAAGTATCTGCTGAAGAACAAGCCCGACGCCAAGCTCGGCGTGTTCTCGCAGAACGATGACGCCGGCAAGGACTACGTCAAGGGTCTGAAGGACGGCCTCGGCGACAAGGCCAAGACGATGATCGTCAAGGAGGTCACCTACGAGGTCACCGATCCGACCGTCGACTCGCAGATCGTCGCGCTGAAGGCCTCGGGCGCCGATACGCTGTTCACGATGGCGACTCCGAAATTCGGCGCGCAGGCGATCCGCAAGGTCCATGAACTCGGCTGGAAACCGCTGAACTTCGTCGTCAGCGTCTCCAGCTCGATCAAAGGCGCGTTGCAGCCCGCCGGCATCGAGGCTTCGACCGGCCTGCTGACCGCGCTGGCGGCGAAGACGCCGACCGACCCGCGCTTCGAAAATGACGCCGACGTCAAGGAGCTGAAGGATTTCCTCGCAAAGTGGTATCCGAAAGGCGACATCGCCGACGGCAGCACCGTGACCGGCTACATCTCCGCCTTCATGACGGTGAAGGTGCTGGAAGCCTGCGGAGACAATCTCACCCGTGAAAATCTGCTGAAGCAGGCGACCAACATCCCGCCGACCGCCGCGCCGCTGTTGCTGCCCGGCATCAAGATCTCGACACGGCCGGACCGCTACGCGCCGTACACCCAGATGCAGATCGCCCGTTTCGACGGAAGAAGCTGGGTGCCGGAAGGCGAGGTGTTCAACACCGACACTGCGGCGAAGTAGGCGCGTTAGCAACCCACCGCCGCTTCGATCATCAGCACTTGCGTGATGGCCGGGCTCGTCCCGGCCATCATTGTTTGATGAGTTAGAGCTTCGGTTCTGATTGAATCAGAACCGAAACTCTAACTTTTGTTCTGACGCGTTTTCTTCACGCGAACCGGTACCCACTTCGCTCGAAAACGCGACAACTCGTGACCTCCTCACGCGGGCGTCATCCCGAGGTGCGAGCAAACCGAGCCTCGAAGGATGACGCTGAGCAGGTCGATGACAGGTCATTGGCGCGAGACGTCATTGCCCGGGCAAGACGGAGGAAACTCAAGCCGGCTTGCGCAGACCGATCGCGGCGTCCTCGACACCGAGCAGCCGTGCGCGTTCGGTGTTCGGCCACAGCAGTAGCAGGCCGAGCAGACCCGACACGACCATCACCGCACCGTTGATGACGTAGCCTGCGAGATAGCCTTCGTTCGGCGACGCGGCATTCTGCACGACGCTGCCCATCACCAGCGGCGCGACGATGCCGGCGAGCGTGTATAGCGCGCCATAGATCGCAATCGCCGCACCGCGCTGCGACACCGGCGCGAATTCGGCGATCATCGGCGGGCACACCACGTAGATCGACCCGCACAGCCCCGAGCCGATCACCAGCGCGGCGATCCGCGCGGTCGGGTTCTCGACGAAAGGCATCGTCAGCAGAATCAGGCCGCCGATCACCAGCGGGACCGACCCCAGCACACCGCGCGCAAGCCTGGTCGAAACGCCGTGCCCCATCAGTGACTGCGACAGCCAACCGGCCAACAACACGACGATGGCACCGAATACCCACGGCATGATCGAGATCAGCCCGGCCTGATGCTGGCTGAAGCCGAGCCCGTTGATAATGTAGGTGGTGAACCAGGTGAGCCCGAGCGACAGCGCCCAATAGGCGCCGAAGGTTGCCGCGACGCAGCCGACGAAGGTCCGCGAGGTGAGCAGTCGCGCGTAGGGAATCCGCGTCTCTGCCGCCGCCATCGCCGCGGTCGGAACCAGCGGCCCCTCTTTGCCGAGCGCGACCCACGCCGCCACCCACATCAACCCGACGATGCCGAGCGCACCGAAGGCGTAGTGCCAGGAGTGATTGACGATGATCCAGTTCAGCGCCGGCACCGCCAGAATCACGCCGAACGCCGAGCCCTGCGACAGGATCGCCGTCGGCAGCGTCCGCTTGTGGTCGGGAAACCATTTGTAGATCGCGTGCGCGGCCACCGCGAAAGCCGGCCCCTCGCCGGCGCCGAGGATGATGCGACAGATCAGCAGCGTGGTGAAGCTGACGGTGCCGACCATCGGAAACTGCGCCACCGCCCAGATCAGCGCCAGAATCAGCAGCACCCAGCGGGTCTCGACCCGGTTGACGATGAAGCCGACGATGATCGCCGTGATCGAGAACAAGAAGAAGAACGACGAGCCGAGCAGCCCGAACTGTTCGGGACTGAGATTCAGCTCCTTGGTGATCGGCACGCCGGCGAGGCCGACAACGATCTTGTCGGCGAAATTGACGACCATGAACAGAAACAGGAGGAAGGTGATCCTCCAGGCGCCCTTCGGCGTGGATTGCCCGTCCAACTGATCCCTCCCGGCGACCATCGTCGTTGCCTGTCTATTCTGACGCAGGCCTGTCGTGATGGTGGCGCCGATCGTGCGGGAAAGCAATCGCGCAGTCGACCGGACGCCCGGCGTCGCGGCATGTCCTGCGCTGCACTGCAAACAATCCGTCCGGCCGGTCATTGAGTCGCGCGCGCGCGGTCACCATATCGGACGGGATGTCGTTCATTGGGAAGCCAAGATGATTGGTCCGACGCCGCGCAGCCCGCGCAATGTGTCCGCGGCACGCAGCAACACGATCCCGCGCGGCCTCTGCGAGTTCACGCCATGACGCGCCGCGCCCTTCGGATCATCGTCTGATGCTGACCGTTTCGGGTCTGACCAAATCCTATCGCTCGGGACAGGACAGCGTCGCCGTACTGCGCGGCGTCGACCTCGCGCTCGCCGCCGGCGAAAGCGTCGCGCTGACCGGCGAATCCGGCAGCGGCAAGAGCACGCTGCTGCATCTGATCGCCGGCCTCGATCAGCCCGACCAGGGCGAGATCAACTATGGCGACGTGACGATTTCGCGCCTCACCGACGCCGAGCGCGCCGCGTTCCGGCGCGAACGTCTCGGCCTGGTGTTCCAGCAGTTCAACCTGATCCCGAGCCTCACCGTCGCCGACAATCTCGCCTTCCAGTCGCGGCTCGCCGGCCGCCATGATGCCGCTTGGCATAGCGAGCTGATCGAGCGGCTGGGCCTCGGCCGTCTGCTGAAGCGCTATCCGGAGCAACTTTCCGGCGGCCAGCAGCAGCGCGTCGCGATCGGCCGCGCGCTCGCGGTCAAGCCGACGCTGCTGCTCGCCGACGAACCGACCGGCAATCTCGACGAGGCCACCGCCGACGACGTGCTGGCGCTGGCCAACGATCTGGTCCGCCGCACCGGCTGCGGCTTCCTGATGGTGACGCACAGCGAACGCCTCGCCGCGACGCTCGACCGACGTGTCAACCTTCATGCGGGGCTGATCCATTGAGGCGCGCGCTGTGGATCCTCGCGGTTCTGCTCAGCCATTGGCGACGCCATCCGCTCCAACTCGCCACGCTGCTGATCGGCCTGATCTCGGCGACCGCGCTGTGGAGCGGCGTGCAGGCGCTGAATGCGCAGGCGCGCACGAGTTACGACCGCGCCGCGGCGACGCTCGGCGGCGCCCGCACCGCAACGCTGGTCGCGCCCGACGGCGACAGTTTCTCGCAGCAGATGTTCGTCGATCTGCGCCGCGCCGGCTGGCCGGTGTCGCCTGTCGTCGAGGGCCGCGTCCGGGTCGGTGACCGCACGCTGCGGCTGCTCGGCATCGAGCCGCTGTCGCTGCCGGTCGAGGCCAGCGCCGCGCCCGCGATCGGCACCGCCAATCTGCAGGGCTTCATTCTGCCGCCCGGCCAGACGCTGCTCTCGCCCGCAACGCTTGCCGAGCTGAAACTGTCCGAGGGCGCGACGCCCGCGATCAGCAACGGCGGCAAGCTGCCGCCGCTGAAGCCGCAAGCCGAACTCGCGCCGGGCGTGCTGGTCGTCGATATCGGCATCGCGCAACCGCTGCTCGGGCTGAACGGCCAGGTGTCGCGGCTGCTGATCGGCAACAAGGCGGCCACTACGCGGACGCCGCTGCAGCAGATCGTCGGCGACAAGCTCAAACAGGTCGAGCCCGACACCGAGACCGACCTCGAACGCCTGACCGACAGCTTCCACCTCAACCTCACCGCGTTCGGACTGCTCTCTTTTCTCGTCGGGCTGTTCATCGTCAATTCGGCGATCGGGCTCGCCTTCGAACAACGCCGGCCGATGCTGCGGACGCTGCGCGCCTGCGGCGCCTCGGCGCGGCTGTTGAACAGCGTGATGGTGATCGAGCTGACATTGATCGCTTTGTTGGCCGGGCTGATCGGCCTCGTCTGCGGCTATGTCATCGCCGCCACGCTGCTGCCCGACGTCGCCGCCAGCTTGCGCGGATTATACGGCGCACAGATTCCCGGCGAATTGTCACTCGAGCCGCAATGGTGGCTGGCCGGGATCGCGATCAGCATCCTGGGAGCGCTGGCGGCGGCCTCCGCGAGCCTGATCAAGGCGGCGCGGATGCCGGTGCTCGCCGCAGCGCAAGCCTTCGCCTGGCAACAGGCGCAGCAGCGCTGGCTTCTGATTCAGGGCAGCGTCGCGCTCCTGGTGTTCGCCGCGGCAGGCGGTTTTCTGTGGTTCGGCGATTCGCTGGTGTCGGGCTTTGCGGTGCTCGCCGCGATCCTGCTCGGCGCCGCGCTCGGTCTGCCGGCCGTGCTCGGCCTGGTGCTGGCGCTCGGCGAACGCGGCGCAAAACATCCGCTGATGAAATGGTTCTGGGCCGACAACCGGCTGCAGCTCTCCGGCCTGTCGCTGGCGTTGATGGCGCTGCTGCTGGCGCTCGGCGTCAATGTCGGCGTCGGCACCATGGTCGAGAGCTTCAGCCGCACCTTCGAGCGCTGGCTCGACGGAAGGCTCGCCGCCGAAGTCTATCTCAACGCGGCAAACGATACCCAGGCGACCGAGATCAAGGCTTGGCTGAAGCAGCGGCCGGAAGTGACCGCGCTGCTGCCCGGCACGCGCGCCGAGGTGAAACTCGACGGCTGGCCTGCCGAGGTCATCGGCTTCGCCGACGATCCCACCTATCGGGACAACTGGCCGTTACTCGAGCAGGCCAAGGATGTCTGGGACGCCGTCGCGCGCGGACAGGCCGCGCTGATCAGCGAGCAATTGTCGCGGCGGATGAAACTCGCGCTCGGCGATCGCATCGTCGTGCCGACCAGCAACGGGCCGTGGCCGCTCACCGTCGCGGCGATCTACGCCGACTATGGCAATCCACGCGGCCAGATCGGCGTCGCCTACGACGCAATGATCGCGCGCTTCCCCGACGTCGCGCAGACCCGGCTCGGATTGCGCGTCGATCCGGCGCGCGCGCCGGCGTTGGTCGAGGACCTCCGCGCGCGCTTCAAGCTCGACAATCGCAGCCTCGCCGATCAGGCGACGCTGAAGACCGAGTCCAAACGGATCTTCAACCGCACCTTCGCGGTGACCGCCGCACTCAACGCCTTCACCCTGGGCATCGCCGGCATCGCGCTGCTGACCAGCCTGCTGACGCTCGGCAATTCGCGACTGCCGCAGGTCGCACCCTTGTGGGCGATCGGCATCACCCGGCGAAAGCTCGCTTTCATCGAGCTGATGAAGACGCTGTCGATGGCCGCGCTCACCGCGGCGCTGGCGCTGCCGCTCGGGCTGATGGTGGCGTGGTGTCTGATCGCGGTGGTCAACGTCAAGGCGTTCGGCTGGCGGCTGCCTTTCGAGGTGTTTCCGTGGGAGCTGTTGAAGCTGCTCGGCGTCGCGCTGCTGGCGTCGCTGATCGCGGCAGCGTTGCCGATCCTGAAACTGGTGCGGATGCAGCCGGCGCGGCTGGTGAAGGTGTTCGCCGATGAGCGCTAGAGGCCTGATCTCACGCCGTGCCTTCGCGGGCGGCTTGCTCGCGCTCGGGGCCAGTGGGCAACGCGTGCTGGCACAAGGATTCGCAGGGCTCGGCAGCGACGCGGGCGAATTCGCGCCGGTCGTGCCCGGGCGGCGGCTTTCGTTTCCCGAGGACCACGGCCCGCATCCGGATTTCCGCATCGAATGGTGGTACCTCACCGCAAATCTGAAAGATGCCGACGGCAAGCCCTACGGCGTGCAGTGGACACTGTTCCGTCAGGCGATGACGCCGGGCCCGCAGCGCGAGGGCTGGGCCAGTCAGCAGATCTGGATGGCGCATGCGGCGCTCTCCAGCGCCGAGACGCATCGCTTCGCCGAAAAATTTTCGCGCGGCGGCATTGGGCAGGCCGGCGTTGTGGCTGCGCCGTTCCGCGCCTTGATCGACGACTGGGCGATGCAGGGCGGCGACGCGATGAAGGCTGCGACGTTGTCGCCGCTCGACGTCACCGCATCAGGCTCGAACTTCAGCTATCGGCTGCAATTGACCGCCGAGCGGCCGCTGGTGCTGCAAGGCGACGCTGGCTATTCGCGTAAATCCGACCGCGGCCAGGCTTCGTATTACTATAGCCAGCCTTATTTTGCCGCGCGCGGGACGGTGACGCTCGACGGCCGGGCGGTCGAGGTCAGCGGCACAGCCTGGATGGACCGCGAATGGTCGAGCCAACCGCTCGCCTCCGACCAGACCGGCTGGGACTGGTTCTCTCTGCATCTCGCCTCCGGCGAGAAGGTGATGCTGTTCCGGCTGCGCCAGAGCGGCGGCCAAGCCTATTTCGCCGGCAACTGGATCGGGCTCGACGGCAAATCCGAGCCGCTCGCGCCGGATGCGATCGCGCTCGAACCGGTCGGCTTCACCGAGACCGCTGGCCGCAGACTGCCGACGCGCTGGCGCATCGGCCTGCCCGGCCACGGCCTGTCGATCGAGACCACACCGCTGAACCCCAACAGCTGGATGGGGACCAGCTTTCCATATTGGGAGGGACCGATCTCATTCAGCGGCAGCCAGGCCGGCATCGGATATCTTGAGATGACCGGCTATTGAGTTCAAGCTGCGACGACAACCGGCGTCCTTGCCGGAAAGAACAAAACATAGGATTGGGAGCTCCGGGATGTTTCACTACACCACGATCGCGACCCTGCTGGCGTTGATGTTCTACTTCTACACCACTGTGCAGGTCGCTCGCGCGCGTGCGCTCTATGGCGTCAAGGCGCCGGCGATTTCCGGCCATCCGGATTTCGAGCGCGCCTTCCGGGTGCAGGCCAACACGCTGGAATGGCTGCCGATCTTCCTGCCGTCGCTGTGGCTGTTCGCCTACTATCTCAGCGACGTCTTCGCCGCAGCGCTGGGCGCGGTGTGGATCATCGGCCGCGTGATGTACATGATCGGCTATGCCAATGCGGCCTCGAAGCGCGGCGCGGGCTTCGCGGTGCAGATGGTCGCCGCCGCGGCGTTGTGGGGCGGCTCGGTCTACGGCGTCGTGCATCAAATGCTGGGTGCTTGACCCGAGCGCACCCCTCTCCCTCTCCCGCTTGCGGGAGAGGGAGAGGGGTCAGGGCCGCCAGGCAGTGAGTCAGCGATCCGCCGAGAGGAGTGCCCTCACCCGGATCGCTGCGCGATCCGACCTCTCCCGCAAGCGGGAGAGGTTGCGCAGCGCTCGGCGCGATCTGATCAAGACAAAGCCGACGCCCCTTTCGGAGCGCCGGCCTCGCTTTCAACCAATCCTGCGATCGCTTACTTGGTCAGCGGACAGCCGCTCTCCGCCGCAGTCGGGAACGCCTTGTCGCCCTCGACCGTCGAAATCAGCTTGTAGTAGTCCCACGGCTTCTTCGACTCCGCAGGCGCCTTGACCTCGAACAGATACAGATCGTGGACGAAGCGGCCATTGGCGAGCACCTTGCCCTTGGCGAAGGCGTCGTCGACCGGCAGCTCCTTGAGCTTCTTCGTCACCGCCTCGGTGTCCTTGGTGCCCGCCGCCTTCACCGCCTTGAGGTAGGACAGCGTCGCCGAATAGGTACCGGCCTGGATCATGTTCGGCATCCGGTTGGTGCGCTTGAAGAACCGATCGGCGAACTCGCGGGACTTGTCGTCACGATCCCAGTAATACGCTTCGGTCAGCACCAGGCCCTGCGCCGCCTTGAGGCCGAGGCCGTGGACTTCCGCGAGCGTCATCAGCAGGCCGGCGAGCTTCTGGCCGCCAGCGACGACGCCGAATTCCGCCGCCTGCTTGATCGAATTGGCGGTGTCGAGGCCGGCATTTGCGAGGCCGACGACCTTCGCCTTGGAGCTTTGTGCCTGCAGCAGGAACGAGGAGAAGTCCGAGGAATTCAGCGGATGGCGGACCGCGCCGAGCACCTTGCCGCCGCTGGCCTGAACGATTTCGCCGGTGTCTTTCTCGAGCGCGTAGCCGAACGCGTAGTCCGCGGTGAGGAAGAACCAGGTGTCGCCGCCCGACTTCACCAGCGCGCCGCCGGTGCCGACCGCGAGCGCGTGGGTGTCGAACGCCCAGTGGAAGCCATAGGGCTGACAGGCGTCGCCGGTGATCCGCGAAGTCGCGGCGCCGACCACGATGTCGATCTTCTTCTTTTCTCGCGAGAGGTCCTGGATCGCCAGCGCCACCGACGACGTCGTCAGTTCGGTGATCATGTCGACGCCCTCGACGTCGTACCATTTGCGCGCAATCGAGATCGCGGTGTCGGGCTTGTTCTGATGGTCGGCGGAAACCAGTTCGACCTTCTGGCCGAGCACTTCGCCGCCGAAATCCTCAATCGCCATCTTGGCCGCTTCGAGCGACCACTTGCCACCGTAGTCGGCATAGACGCCGGACTGATCGTTGAGGATGCCGATCTTGACGCCTTGCGCCGACGCCGGAGTAACGGCAAGCAGGGCGCTGGACGCCAGCGCGGCGGAGAGAAGTTTGATGTTCATCGAGTGTGCCTCCCAGTTTTTGGTTGGCCGGCACACTATTGAAGAAGCCTGCGGCTGCCCAGCGGATTTTTGCTGCGGATGCGTGACGGCGGCAGCATCGTGCCGCCGCCGCGCATCATTGCCTAGTTCAGCGTGTCGAACTTGTAGGCGGCCTGCAGGAAGGTTCCATAGCGCTCGGTGCGCTCCGGCAAGGTCTGGCACGGACACTCCGAGCCGAAGATGTTGGTGTAGGCATTGGTGGTTGCCCACATCGCCCAATAGCGCGCGCCGGCGCCGACGCTGAAGGCGTTGTTGAACTGGTAAGACAGGATCGCTTCGAGCTGCACGCCCTGCCCGGTTCCCTGTTCCGGCGATACAGTATCGGTGACATCGGTACGCATCACGTGATTATCGACACCGAAGGTCTTCACATAAGGCAGATAGGCGGCGTCGGCGGAGAGCTTCAACCCGCGGCCGAGTCCGATTTCGCCGTTAAAGCCGACCCGGAGCGAATGCCAGGTATTGTTTTGCGTCATCGCGAGAACGGTGTTGGGAACCGGATCGGCACAGACCTGCCCCGTCGGGCCGGCCGTCTGGGCACAGCCATAGGCCGATTTGTTCTCGCGATAGTAATTGTAGCCGACAAAGCCGCCGAACTTGTAATCCGGTCCGCGCAGCAGATTGTAACCGAGGTCGAGCGTCGCATAGGCGATGCTGCCCTTGACCGGATCGTGGAGCGTGTTGGAATACGGGATGCCTCTATTGGCAATCCAGTCCTCGTCGTTCATGCGTCCGCTCAGCAGCGTTCCGCCGCCGGCGAAGCCCTTGAGGAACATGTCGTAGGGACCATCGACGCGGCCGAACGCCTCGCCCGACGCCGCCGTGCTCTGATAGGTCAGCCGCGAAATCAGATGATTCTGGCTCCCCTGATCGACGGTGTTGCCGAGGTCTTTCTGGAAACGGCCGGAGCTGTACCAGACCCGGCCGCCGACCTCGACTGCGCCGCGCTCGACGATCTCGTTCGCGGCCTGGCTTCCGCGCAGATGATAGTCGTCGAAGCGCGCGTCGACATCGCCGCCGAATTTGAGGTTGAGCCCGACTTTCACCGCGTGCAAATCCTGACTCACCTTGCTGGTTCCCTGCGGCGTCGGGAAATAGCCGACCCATGGAACCAGCCGATAGCTCGCAGGCGTCGCCACATCGCTGCTGCCGAAATTGGCGTAGTCATATTCGAACTTGACCGACCAGGCCGGCGCCAGCGCCTGCTCGATGCCGGCGCCCGCGGTCCATCCCCAGCGGCCGTCGCTATTGTCGGTCGAGGAGCGGAGCGGATTTCCGACGGTGATATCTATTCGTTCGCTGAGGAAGGCCGCGCCGCCTTTGGCGTAAAGCAGCGTGCGGCCTCCGGGGCCGGTGACGAGGCCGGCGCGGCCGGTCACGGTCACCAGCGCATCCTGGCGGACGCGGCAGTTCGCCGAGATGACGAGGCCGGACGAGACCATGCAGCTATTGGTGCCGTTGCCGTTCAGCGCGCTGAGGTCGGCCTCGACGCCGATCAGCCAGTTCGCATTCGGCTGGTAGTTGTAGCCGAACTGAATGCCGGCCATCGCCGCCGGGCTACGGACGTTGCCGCCATAGATGCCGGGGCCGGCGGGATCGCTGAAGCTCGACGCGCCGAAGCTGCCGCCGAGATGGGCGCCCCAATACAGGCCGGTCCAGTTCCACAACACCGGCGCAGCCGGGGGCAATCGCGGCAGATCGGCGGCGGCGGCGGTTCCAGCGGCCAGGGTCACAGCGGCCGCAGCAAAAATGATTTGACGCATCGGGCTCACACAATTGGTCGGCACCAAGATGCCGACCAATCTGCGCGCCATGGATTAAAAATCCGGTAACCCTGTTTGTTAGTTCGCCGCTAACCATGCGCAACAAGGCCGCGCAGCACCAGACGGTTGAGGCGTCCGGCGAAGGCGGCGGGGTCTTCCGGCAATTCGCCGTCGAGGATCTGCGCCTGCTCCAGCAGTAGGAACGACAGATCGGTGGCGTCGGCCTTGTCGGCTTTGGCATCAGCCAAAGCGGCGACCAGCGGATGGCCGAGATTGATTTCCAGCACCGGCTTGGTGGCGGCGCCCTTGTTGGCGCGGGCCAGCATCTTTTCCAGTTCGCGGTCCGGACCGAATCCGCCGGCGACCAGGCAGGAGGCGCTGGAGGTCAGCCGCTGCGACGCCTTGACGTCGCTGACCCGCTCGCCGAGCGCGTCCTTGATCACCGCGATCACGGTGGCCTCGTCGGCCTTGGTTTCGTCCGGCTTGTCGTCCGGCTTGTCGGCGTCGAGCTTCGGGATCAGGTCGAAATTGACGTCGCCCTGGCTCAGTGACTTCAGCGGCTTGCCGCCGAAATCGAGCTGGCCCGAGGTCCAGAACGCATCGACCCCGTCGGTCAGCAGCAGCACCTCGATGCCGCGCGCGGTCGCCGATTCCAGCTTCGGGTTCGATTTCAGCCGCTCGATCGAATCGCCGACCAGATAATAGATCTCGGTCTGGTTCTCCTTCATCGCCTCGACATATTGCGACAGCGTGCGCTTTTCGCCGGCCGTGGTGGTGAAGCGCGCCAGCGCCAGCAGCTTTTCGCGGCGCTCATAATCCTCGTACAGGCCTTCCTTCAGCACCGGGCCGAACGCATCCCAGATCCTGGCGAAGTCCTCCGGCTTCTTGTCGGCAAGGCTTTCCAGCTCGCCGATCACCTTGCCGGTGACCGCCTTGCGGATCTGGGCGAGCTGCGGATTGTTCTGCAGCATCTCGCGCGACAGGTTCAGCGGCAGGTCCTCGGAGTCGATCACGCCGCGCAGGAAGCGCAGATAGGGCGGCAACAGATCGGCGTCCGCGGTGATGAAGACGCGGCGGACATACAGCTTGATCCGCCCCTTGCGCTCCGGCTCGAACAGGTCGAACGGCTTGGTTGCGGGCGCGAACAGCAGCACCGCGTAGGATTGCCGGCCCTCGGCGCGGTAGTGCAGCGTCATCGCCGGCTCGTCGAAGGCGCCGGCGATCTGCTTGTAGGCCTGCTTGTAATCCTCTTCGGACAGTTCGGATTTCGACCGCTGCCACAGCGCGCTGGCCGAATTGATCTGGCGCGGCTCGCCCTCTTCCGGCACCAGCTCGATCGGAAACTGGATGTTGTCGGAATATTCCGAAACGATCCGCTCGATCTGATAGGCCTCGAGATATTTCGCGGCGTCGGGCTTCAGATGCAGCACGATCTCGGTGCCGCGTACAACGCGCGCCGCGGCTTCCTCCGAGGCGGGCGCGATCTCGAAGCCGGCGCCGCCCGACGACGACCAGGTCCAGACCTCGCCGGAGCCGGCGCGGCGGCTGGTGACGACGATGTTGTCGGCGACCATGAAGGCGGCATAGAAGCCGACGCCGAACTGGCCGATCAGCCCGGCGCCGTCCTTGGCTTCGGTGAGCTTCGTCAGGAACGATTTGGTGCCGGATTTGGCGATGGTGCCGAGATTGTCGATCAGCTCCTGGCGGTTCATGCCGATGCCGTTGTCGATCACCGTCAGCGTGTCGGGCGCCTTGCGCGGGACGATCTGGATCTTCGGCGCGCCGCCGGCCTCCATCAGCGCCGGGGTCGCGATCGACTCGTAACGCAGCTTGTCGAGCGCGTCGGAGGCGTTGGAAATCAGCTCGCGCAGGAAAATGTCGGTCTCGGAATAGACCGAGTGCACCATCAGGTTCAAAAGCTCGGCCACCTCGGCCTGGAACGGCTTCGTCTCGCTGGCGGTATCAATCGTGGTCATGAGGAACGCTCAATCCTGAACAAGGGTGAAAGGGGGAACTCCGGATATAGCGCGCGGAAGGATGATGGCAAGGCGGAGCCGTGCTGCGATTGCGCTGCATGTGGACGATGCGGCGTCACCAGCAAAGCCGTCATCCGACCAGCCATTGACCCGGCTGGTGTGCCCAGCCAAGTGATCTGTCCCGCTTCACAAGCGCCCTCGAGAAGCGCCCCTCACAGACAGGATGACGCGGACTATATTCTTATTAGGAGTTGATCGAGAATTCGCGAAAGGTTTCGCGACGCTGATCCCGACGCAACTAGGCGTTTGCCGCCGCCGCGCAGCAGCTCGCTTTCAGGCCGCCGAGTTCGGAGCGGGACAGCTGCAGCGTCCAGCCATAGGCGTCGAGCACGTCCTGTACGATCGCGAGGCCGAGGCCGGCGCCCTCGCCGCGCTGGTCGAGCCGGATGCCGCGCGCCAGCACCGTGGCGCGCGCGGCCTCGTCGATGCCCTCGCCGTCATCCTCGATCACGACGCACAGGCCATGCGTTGCAATGCCGGCGCTGATGCGGACGCGGGCGTGGGCGTGCCGCGTGGCGTTGTCGAGCAGATTGCCGAGCACCTCGGCGAGATCGGCGCGGTCGAACGGCCCCGCGACGGAGTCGGCGATTCGCGTCTCGAAATCGATCCGCCGGCCGGCCGGGGTGCGCGACTGGATCGTCACCAGCGAGCGCACCAGCGGCGCGATCTCGACGGAGGCGCTCTCGCCGCGGCGCGCGGCGCCGCGCAGCCGGGCGCGGGCCAGTTCGCGATCGACGTGACGGCTCATCGCGCTGACGACCGCCTCGATGTCGCGCGCGAGCTTGTCCTCGCCGCGCTCGCGCAAACGCGCGGCGTCGGCGGCCAGCGCGGCGAGCGGCGTCTTCAGCCCGTGGGCGAGATCGGCGGCGCGATCGCGCGAGCGCTCGATCTCGCGCGCCTGCGCATCCAGCAGCGCGTTAACTTCCTCGACCAGCGGCAGCACCTCGTCGGGCACCGCCTGGGGGAGCATCCGACTGCGTCCGGAACGGATATCGGCGATGCCCCGACGCAACGCGCGCAACGGCTGCAGCCCGAGCATCACCTGCACCGAGGTGGCGATCGCCAGCGCCACGCCGAGAATGCCGAGCGCGATCACGAGGTCCCGCGCGAACGCCCGGCCGGCGGCGGTGACTCGCGCCAGATCGACCGCGACCGCGGCGCGGATCGGCATCGGCTTGCCGGCGACAGTGAGAACGACCTGACGCTCGACGATCGACAGCCGCGCGCCGGCGGGCCCCGCAATGTCGTGATGATGCACCTCACCCGGGCCGGGCTGATCGATCGGCACCGTCAGCCGGTCGTCCCACAGCGAGCGCGAACGCAGCAACTGATCGTGATCGTCGCCGACCTGCCAGTACAGGCCCGACAACGGTTCGGCGAAGCGCGGATCGGTCGGCGAGCGGGCCACCGCCAGCCGGCCATCGGCCCCGACCTCGATCCCGGCCAGCAATTGCTTCAGTGAGACTTCGAGGTCGTCCGCGATGGTGCGGGTGACGTGACGCTCGAACAGGATGGTGAGCGCGACGCCGGCGACGCTGAGCGCGATCAGAATCGCCGCGGCGCCGCCGGCGATCAGCCGCAGCCGCAGCGAGTGGCGCGTCACCTGCTATCCCCGGCCACGATGTAGCCGAAGCCGCGCCGGGTCTCGATCAGGTCGGGACCGAGCTTCTTGCGGACCCGGCCGACCAGCACCTCGATCGCGTTGGAATCATGCGCGTCGTCCTGACCGTAGATGCTCTCGCTCAACTCGAACTGCGACACCACCCGGCCGCGATGCAGCACCAGATAGGACGCGAGCCGGTACTCCAGCGGCGACAGCGGCGCCGGCTGGCCGCGCACGGTGACCTGCATCTGGCGTTCGTCGAGGGTGACGTCGCCGATGGTGACGACCGAAGAGGCGTGGCCGGCCGAGCGGCGCACGATCGAGCGCAGCCGCGCCAGCAATTCCTCCATCCGGAACGGCTTCGGCAAATAATCGTCGGCGCCGGCGTCGATGCCGTCGACGCGCTCGGCCCAGCTGCCGCGCGCGGTCAGGATCAGCACCGGGGTGCGGCGGCCGCCTTCGCGCCAGCGCTTCAGAATGGTCAGCCCGTCGAGCCTGGGCAGGCCGAGATCGAGAATGATCGCGGCGTAGTCCTCGGTGTCGCCGCGAAACCACGCCTCTTCGCCGTCGGCGACGCATTCGGCGATGTAACCAGCCTCCGTCAGGCCGCGCGCGAGATCCGACGCGATCCGGCTATCGTCCTCGGCCACCAGCACCCGCATTACTTTTCCCTGGTCTCGCGGATGTCGCCGCTGAGCGGATCGACATAGACCTCGAACAGCCGCCCGCGCTTGTCGACGACGTGGAATTCGTAGATCCAGCGACCGTCGTCGCGCTCGATCTCGACCGAGGTGATTTCCCCCGGCAGCTTGTCGCGGATCATCGTCAGCAGTTCGGCGAGCGGACGGATCTCGCCGCGCTCGACCGCGCGCCGCACCTCGTCGTGACTGGCGTGGCGGTGCTCACGCCCTTCGGCGTGGCCGTGTCCGCCGTGGTGATGGCGGTCGTGCTCGTGCGCGAACGCGGGCACGGCGATCGCCGGCATCGCCGCGCCGGCCAGAGCGAGCCCGAGGACAAGCCACCGGATCGGCGTCAACGTCTCCAAGCCGCATTCTCCGCAACAGCTAGAGCATGATCCCGAAAAGTGGACACCGGTTTTCGGACAAGATCATTCTCGAACAACAACCTAGAGCGGGATGAGGACTCGAAGATAAGTCATCCTGCTCTGGAATCGGCCGCACCATCCACCCACGCGCCTGACTGCTCGCTGACATCGATCAGGCGGCGGCGCGCCGCCGTCAGCTGCCGCTCCGCGAAAACAACGGCCGCAGCACACCGGCGACCAGCCCGGCTGCGATCAGCAGACCGACGATCGGGATCCACAACAGGAACGCGCCAAGCAGCAGCACCAGGATGACCGCGATCACCGCGCCGATCGCCAGCGCCATCAGGAACAAGCCGAATGGCCCGACTTTGCCGACGAAGACGTGCTCGGTGGTGGTCTGATCGATGAACACCCGCGTCCCGCGCGGATCATGGGTCTCGCCGGGCGGAATGATCTCCGGCTCGAAGCGAGGCCGCTCGGGTGGCTGCTTGGGCTGATCGGTCATGGTGCAACGTCCTTGCGCGCCGGGGTCTTCGCTCCGGCGCCGGCCAAGAATAGCCGCTCAGGCGGCGGGAGCGAATAGTTTCGACAGAACCGTCCGTGACGTTCGGCCGCGCAAGCACGACGCTGGTATCTGACTGCGGTTCTGGGTTCTTAAGACGAACTCACGACGCCGGCAACGGTTCCTATTCGCGCGCCACCCGCTCCGGGAAGGCGGCTGCGAGCGAGGTGCGGTCCGGCTTCAGCACGCCGCGCTCGGTGATCAGCCCGGTGACGAGGCGCGACGGGGTGACGTCGAAGCCGTAATTGGCGACCTTTGAGCCCGGCGGCACGATCCGCACGGTCTCGATCCGGCCGTCCGCGGTGCGGCCGGTCATGTCGGTGACCTCGGCCGCCTCACGCTGCTCGATCGGGATTTCCTTCACCCCGTCATGGATGGTGAAGTCGATCGTCGGCGACGGCAGCGCGACGTAGAACGGCACGTTGTTGTCGTGCGCGGCGAGCGCCTTCAGATAGGTCCCGATCTTGTTGCAGACGTCGCCGTCGGCGGTGACGCGGTCGGTGCCGACGATGCACAGATCGACCATGCCGTGCTGCATCAGATGGCCGCCGGTATTGTCCGGGATCACGGTGTGATCGACGCCGTGATGGCCGAGCTCCCAGGCGGTGAGCGAGGCGCCCTGATTGCGCGGCCTGGTTTCGTCGGCATAGACGTGGATCGCAATGCCGCGATCGAACGCCTGATAGATCGGCGCGGTGGCGGTGCCCCAGTCGACGGTGGCGAGCCAGCCGGCGTTGCAATGGGTCAGCACATTGACGCGCTCGCCGGGCTTCTTCGTCGCCGCGATCGCCTCGATCAGCTTCAGGCCGTTGGCGCCGATCGCCTGGTTGATGGCGACATCCTCGTCGGCGATTTCGCTGGCGCGCTTGTAAGCGGCGGCGACGCGGTCGGCCGGCTTCACCGGGACAAGCGCGCGGCGCATTTCGTCGAGCGCCCATTTCAGATTGATCGCGGTCGGCCGGGTCGCGATCAGTTTGTCGTAGGCCAGACCGAGCGCCGCGTCGGAGGCGTCCTCGCGCATCGCCAGCGCGATGCCGTAAGCCGCAGTCGCCCCGATCAGCGGCGCGCCGCGCACCAGCATGGTGCGGATCGCATCGGCGGCGCGGTCGCAATTGGTCAGCCGCGCCACGACATATTCATGCGGAAGCCGGCGCTGATCGATCGCCGCGACGGTCCAGCCGTCGGGCTCGAGCCAGATGGAGCGGGTATGGATGCCGTCGACTTTCATGGCTAATTCCTCAGCTAGTCCCGGTATTGTCCCGTCATTGCCAGCGAAGCGAAGCTACCCCTTCAAAATCCGGCCGGCGACCGCGTCGAGCTTCTTCAGCAGGTCCGGATCGCGCGCGTCGGGCTGGGTGATCAGCGCGGTGTCGAGCGCGCGGTCGGAGCCGATCGGGCATGGCTCGTGCTCACGCGGGAAATCCTGGGCGAGCCGCGCCACCAGGCTCTTGGCCTTCTCGGCGTTCGACGACAGCACCCGGATGATGTCCTGCACCGTCACCGCGTCGTGGTCGGGATGCCAGCAGTCGAAATCGGTGACCATCGCCACGGACGCGTAGCAAATCTCGGCCTCGCGGGCGAGCTTGGCCTCCGGCATGTTGGTCATGCCGATCACCGAATAGCCCGCCTGCTTGTAGGTGACGCTTTCGGCGTAGCTGGAGAATTGCGGGCCTTCCATGCACAGATACGTGCCGCCGCGCGCCATCGCGATGCCCTCCGCCTCGGCGGCGGCGGCGAGATGGATGCGGAGCCGCGGCGAGACCGGATGCGCCATCGAGACGTGGGCGACGCAGCCGCGGCCGAAGAACGAACTCTCGCGCTTGTAGGTGCGGTCGACGAACTGATCGACCAGCACGAAGCTGCCGGGCGGCAGCTCCTCCTTGAACGAGCCGCAGGCCGACAGCGAGATCAGGTCGGTGACGCCGGCGCGCTTCAGCACGTCGATGTTGGCGCGGTAGTTGATGTCGGAAGGCGACAGCCGGTGGCCCTTGTCGTGGCGCGGCATGAAGACGATCGGCAGGCCGGCGATGTTGCCGCGCCGCACCGCCGAGGACGGCTCGCCCCAGGGGCTCGCGATCGCTTCCTCGCGGACGTCCTCAAGCCCCGGCAAATCATAGATGCCGGATCCGCCGATAATGCCGAGTACGGCCCTGGTCATACCCTGTCTCCCATCTCGTTCGAGGCGCATTCAACATGGGTGTGGGTGATCGACAACCCCCATAACGGACGTATCCGACAAACGTCTCATGTTACCGACGGCCAGATCGACGGCTGATGCCAGGCGCTCCAGGACGCGCGACGATTTTTCTTGTTCCGGATCGCCACGCGGCTGCTAGGATTGCCGCCAAGGCCTCGCAAGAGCGGCTGTGGATGGGAGTGAAAAACGTGCAGACGGGACGCGTCGTATTCGGCGCCATGGAGGAAGTTGTTTTCGGGCAGCCGGCTGCGGCTGCGATCGTCGCCCAGATGGACCGGATCGGCGCGCAGCGCGCGCTACTGATGGTCTCGGGCACCCTCAACCGCACCACCGACGAGATCGCCAAGATCCGCGACGCGCTGGGCGGGCGCTGCGCTGGCGTGTTCGATGCGATGCCGGCGCATACGCCGCGGTCGGCGGTGATCGCCGCGACCGATCAGGCCCGCGACGTCGCGGCCGATCTGATCGTCACGGTCGGCGGCGGCTCGATCACCGACGGCGCCAAGGCGGTGCAAATCTGCCTCGCCAACGACATCCGTCGCGTCGAGGACATCGACCGGGTCCGCAACCTCAACGCGCCGGTGGCGCCGAAGGTGCGACAGATCAGCGTGCCGACGACGATCTCCGGCGGCGAGTTCAGCGCGATCGCCGGCGTCACCGACGAGGCGACGCGGATCAAGGAGAAGCTGGCGCATCCGCTGACGATGCCGCGCGCCGCGATCCTCGACCCGGCGATCACCGTGCACACGCCGGAATGGCTGTGGCTCTCGACCGGGATTCGCGCCGTCGATCATTGCGTCGAGGGCATCTGCTCGCGCGAGGCGCACCCGTATGGCGACGCCCAGGCGCTGAAGGGCCTGTCGATGCTCGCCGCGTCGCTGCCGCGGGTGAAGGCGGATCCGACCGATCTGCAGGCGCGGCTCGACTGCCAGATCGGCACCTGGCTGTCGATGGGCGCGCTGTCGTCCGGCGTACCGATGGGCGCCAGCCACGGCATCGGCTACGTGCTGGGCGCGGTGTTCGATGTCCCGCACGGCCACACCTCCTGCATCATGCTGCCGGCGGTGATGCGCTGGAACAAATCGGTCAATCCCGAGCGTCAGGCGCTGGTCGCAGCCGCGATGGGGCATCCGGGCGAGGACGCTGGCGACGTGCTCGACGCGCTGATCCGCGTGCTCGGGATGCCGCGCAGCTTGCGCGACGTCGGCGTCGGTCCCGAACAATTCGACCGCATCGCCAGTCAGGCGATGGGCACGCCTTGGGTTCCACGCAATCCCCGCAAGATCGACGGTCCCGCGCAGGTGCGCGAGATCCTCGAACTCGCCGCCTGACCGCCGATATCAACGAGGACCACGATGTACACCGGCCAATTCGCGAACACCCACCCCGATCGCCCCGCTTTCATCATGGCCTCGACCGGCGAGACCGTGACCTATGCGGAGCTCGAAGCCCGCACCAACCGGCTCGCGCATCTGCTGCGCAATCACGGCCTGAAGCGGCTCGACCACTATTCGGTCTTCATGGAGAACAACAACCGCTATCTCGAGGCCTGCGGCGCCGGCGAGCGGTCGGGCTATTACTACACCTGCGTGAACTCGTACCTGACCGCCGCCGAGCTGGTCTACATTCTGACCAACAGCGAATCGAAGGTGCTGATCACCTCGACGGCCAAGCTCGACGTCGCCCGCGAGGCGCTGAAGGACTGTCCCCACGTCACGCTGTGCGTGGTGGTGGACGGCGTCGGCGAAAGCGAGCGGATCGTCGGCCTCGCCGAGGCGACCAAGGGCCTGCCCGACACGCCGATCGCCGATGAAAGCCTCGGCACCGCGATGCTGTATTCGTCCGGCACCACCGGCCGGCCGAAGGGCATTCTGCGCCCGCTGCCGGAGCAGCCGCCGTCGCAGCCGCTGCCGCTGTTCCACTTCCTCAACATGCTGTGGAAGTATCGCAATGACATGATCTATCTGTCGCCGGCGCCGCTGTATCATTCCGCGCCGCAGGCCGCGGTCGGCCTGACCATCCGGGACGGCGGCACCGTGATCATCATGGAGCATTTCGATCCGGAGCAGTATCTGGCGCTGATCGAGAAATACAAAGTCTCGCACAGCCAGCTGGTGCCGACGATGTTCTCGCGGATGCTGAAGTTGCCGGAAGAGGCGCGCAGCAAGCATGATCTGTCGACGCTGGAGGTGGCGATTCACGCCGCAGCCCCCTGCCCGCCGCAGGTCAAGGAACAGATGATCAAATGGTGGGGGCCGATCATCCACGAATATTACGGCGCGACCGAAGGTCTCGGTTTCACCGCCTGCAACAGCGAGGAATGGCTCAAGCATCGCGGCACCGTCGGCAAGGTGATGTTCGGCGATCTGCATATTCTCGACGACCGGATGCAGCCCTGCCCCAAGGGCACGCCGGGGCAGATCTGGTTCAAGACCGCGACGCCGTTCGAATATTTCAACGATCCGAACAAGACCCAGGAGGCGCGCTCGGACGACGGCAGCATGAGCACGGTCGGCGACGTCGGCTATGTCGACGACGACGGCTATCTGCACCTCACCGACCGCGCCACCTTCATGATCATCTCCGGCGGCGTGAACATCTATCCTCAGGAATGCGAGAACCTGCTGATCACCCACCCCAAGGTCGCCGACGCCGCGGTGTTCGGCGTGCCGAACGAGGATCTGGGCGAAGAGGTCAAGGCGGTGATCCAGCCGATGCCCGGCGTCGATCCGGACAGCGATCTGGCGCAGGAGCTGATCGCGTTCTGCGGCCAGTCGCTGTCACGGCAGAAGGTGCCGCGCTCGATCGACTTCCTCGAGGAACTGCCGCGGCTGCCGACCGGCAAGCTCTACAAGCGCCTGCTGCGGGACAAATATTGGGGGAAGGGCGAATCAAGGATCGTGTGAGGCGATCATCGCGCGACTTGATTTTCGCATGATGTCTGCGATCCGGCACAGCGCAACCTCTCCCGCTCGCGGGGGAGGTCGGATCGCGTAGCGATCCGGGTGGGGGAATCCGCCTCTCGGCGCACACTGACTCAGTGCCCGCGAGCCCTCACCCCAACCCTCTCCCGCAAGCGGGAGAGGGGGCGCGCTGTGCGCTGGAACTTTCCGGCAAACATTCTCCCGCCTTGGCGAGAAGAATCGGCCGCGTTGGGGTATACGCTTGCCATGTCCCCAGCCGTCCGCCCCTCCGCATGACCCTCGCCGCTTCCCGCCTCGACGACGATCTCGATGCCCGCGCGCTGTCGACGTTGAACCACGTGTTCGGCCTGCCCGGATTTCGCGGCCATCAGGAGCAGATCGTCCGCCATGTCGCGGGCGGCGGCGATTGTCTGGTGCTGATGCCGACCGGCGGCGGCAAGTCGCTGTGCTACCAGCTGCCGGCGCTGCTGCGCGACGGCTGCGGCATCGTGGTGTCGCCGCTGATCGCGCTGATGCGCGACCAGGTCTCGGGGCTGCTCGAGGCCGGCGTGCGCGCCGCGGCGCTGAATTCATCGTTGTCCTACGCGGAAGCCGACGCGATCGAGCGGCAATTGCTCGCCGGCGAACTCGATCTGCTCTATGTCGCGCCGGAGCGGCTGCTGACGCCGCGCTGCCTTTCGATGCTGGCGCGGGCGAAGCTGTCGCTGTTCGCGATCGACGAGGCGCATTGCGTGTCGCAATGGGGGCATGATTTCCGCCCCGAATATGTCGGCCTGTCGGCGATCGCCGAGAAATTCCCGAATGTGCCGCGGATCGCGCTGACCGCCACCGCCGACGCGCTGACCCGCCGCGAGATCACCGAGCGGCTCGGCCTCACCGAGGCGCCCTGCTTCGTGTCGAGCTTCGACCGGCCCAATATTCGCTACACCATCGTCGACAAGCAGAACGCGCCGGCGCAGCTCAAGGCGTTCATCGCCGACAAGCATACGGGCCACTCCGGCGTGGTGTATTGCCTGTCGCGCGCCAAGGTCGAGGATACGGCGGCGGCGCTGTGCAAAGCGGGCATCACCGCGCTGCCCTATCACGCCGGACTTCCGGCAGCGACTCGCGCGGCCAACCAGGACCGCTTCATCAACGAAGACGGCGTGGTAATCGTCGCCACCATCGCGTTCGGCATGGGCATCGACAAGCCGGACGTCCGCTTCGTTGCGCATCTCGATCTGCCGAAAAGCATCGAGGCGTATTACCAGGAGACCGGGCGCGCCGGCCGCGACGGCAAGCCGTCGGATGCATGGATGGCCTATGGCCTGTCCGACATCGTGCAGCAGCGCCGGATGATCGACGAGTCGACCGGCTCCGAGGCGTTCAAGCGGGTCTCGGCCGGCAAGCTCGATGCGCTGGTGGGCTTGTGCGAGTCCACCGGCTGCCGCCGGACGCGCCTGCTCGGCTATTTCGGCGAGACGTCGACCGATCTGCAGTGCGGCAATTGCGACAACTGCCTCAACCCGCCGAAGGTGCAGGACGGCACGGTGGCGGCGCAGAAGCTGCTGTCCTGTGCGTATCGCACCGGGCAGCGGTTCGGCGCGCAGCATCTGATCGACGTGCTGCTCGGCCGGCTGACCGAGCGCGTCGGCCAGTTCGGCCACGACAAATTGTCGGTGTTCGGGATCGGCGGCGAACTCAACGAGAAACAATGGCGAGCGGTGATCCGGCAATTGGTGTCGCTCGGCCATCTGCACCCGGACAGCGAGGCGTTCGGCGCGCTGAAGCTGACCGAGACTTCGCGCACGGTGCTGAAGGGCGAGACCCAGGTGATGCTGCGCGAACAGACCGGCGGCCGACCGCCGCGCGCGCGATCGCGCCGCGGTGATCTGGTCGGCAGCGGAGCGGCGCGCGACGATACCGCCGGCGACCCCGAGCTGTTCGCGGCGCTGAAGGCGTGGCGCGCAGGCGTCGCGCGGGAACGCGGCGTGCCGGCCTATGTGGTGCTGCACGACGCCACCATGGACGGCATCGCCGCCGCCAGACCACGCTCGCTCGATGAGCTGCGCGGCATCGCCGGGATCGGCGACAAGAAGCTCGAACATTACGGCGCCGCGCTGCTGGCGGTGATCGACGCCGCGCGCCGGTAAATTCTGGGGATTGGTCCGGATCCTGCAAAGCCCGCTGCAACATGGCTTCAGGAGGCGCGGCGATGCCGCTTTACGGATTTCACTGTGCGGATTGCGACAAGGAGAGCGAGTTGCTGGTCGGTTTTTCCGACAGACCGCGGTGCCCGGGCTGCGGCGGGCGGAAGATGGAGCGGCTGGTGTCGCGACCGGCGCCGCCCGGTCAAAGCAAGGGCCTGATCAAGGCCGCCCGCGCACAGGCCGCGCGCGAGGGCCATCTGTCGAATTTCAGCCGCAAGGAGCGTGGCGGCTGATCACGCCGCGCCGGCTCGCTGATCAATAGGCCGACGGACCCCAGGACGGGCCATAGCCGTCCTCGCGACCATATCCGCCACCCCAGGCGATGTAGCGCGGGTTCGCTACGCAATTGCCGCCGGTGCCCTGCGCCGAATAGCGGCAGGATTCGAAGGTCGAGAAGCTGCAATTGCCGGGATAGCCCTGCTGCGAGCCCTGCTTGCAGTACGGATACTCGATCTGCGCCGCCGCGGGCTTCGCGCTCATCATTTGCGTCGCGCCGAGCACGCCGAGCGCCATCGCCGCCAGTGCCAGAGTCTTCATCGCGTCGTCTCCTTCGATCGTTGGATATGTCGGTACGGTGACATGCCAACGATGCGCTGCAGGGAACGTTCCGGCCTTCGATCCACGGTGCTTTGTCGCAGGCCGGCGGCGACCGATCAGCCCGCCCGCAGAACGGCTGCGGACGACTCAAATGATCGATCCGCCGATAGAACACGCAGGCCCCTACGGCCCAGACACGGAGCCGACCGAATTGCGCGAGGCGGCGGGCGGTGGCACAAGGTCGGCCAGAGCAACAAAGATGCGGGCGATGGCGTGCCGAATTGCCGCCACACACAACGCGCGCTGAAGCGCGGAACGCGCAGTGCCAAGGGGGGAAACAATGCCGCAACCAATCGAAGCGCCGGGCGTGGTGGGACCGTTCGCCGGAATGGACGTGCCGTGGCTGCTGCGACTGCAGGCCGAGGCGCGGCGCGATCATCCGTTCATCATCTGGGCGCCGTTCGACGCGCCGGCGCGGGTCTGGAGCTACGGCGAATTCCACGAGCGGGTCGGCGCGCTCGCCGCAGGCCTGGCGGCGCGCGGCGTCAAGCCCGGCGACGCGGTGCTGATCCATCTCGACAATTGCGCGGAATTTCTGCTGAGCTGGTTCGCCTGCGTCGAGCTCGGCGCGCTCGCGGTCACCACCAACACCCGCTCGGCCGCGGCCGAGATCGATTACTTCGCCGATCATTGCAACGCGGTCGCCGCGATCACCCAGCCGGCCTATGCGGAGCTGGTCGCCGCCAATTGCAGGAAGCTGCGCTGGATCGCGGTGATCTCGCACGATCCCGGCGCGGCGCTGCCGGCGCAGACGGTCGCAAAAGCGGATTCGTTCGAGAGCCTGTTCGGCGACAGCGCCAACCGCCCGCAGCGGCCGACCGATCCGTTCGCGCCGTGCAGCGTGCAATACACCTCGGGCACGACATCGCGGCCGAAGGCGGTGCTGTGGACTCACGCCAACGCGCTGTGGGGCGCCAAGATCAATGCCGCGCACCAGACGCTACGCGCCGACGACGTCCACCTCGCTTACTTGCCGCTTTTCCACACCAACGCGCTGGCCTATTCGATGCTGGCGAGCCTGTGGGTCGGTGGAACTTGCGTGGTGCAGCCGCGGTTCTCCTCGAGCCGGTTCTGGAGCGTCTCGCTGGAGCATCGCTGCACCTGGAATTCCAACATCCCGTTCTGCCTGAAGGCTCTGATGGAGCAGGAGACGCCGAAGCATCACAGCTTCCGGATGTGGGGCACCGCCGTGGCCGAGCCGCCGGCCTTCGCGGCGTTCGGCGTCAAGATCATCGGCTGGTGGGGCATGACCGAGACCATCACCCACGGCATCATCGCCGAGGCCGACCAGCCGAATACGCCGATGACGATCGGCCGCGCCGCGCCGGAGTACAGCCTGCGCGTCGTCGGCGACGACGGCGTGCCGACGCAGGTCGGCGACACCGGAAATCTGCTGATCAAGGGCGTGCCCGGACTGTCGCTATTCAAGGAGTATCTGCACAACGGGCAGGCCACGCGCGACAGCTTCGACGAACACGGCTACTTCATCACCGGCGACCGCGTCACGCTGCTCGAGCGCGGCGCGATCAAGTTCGGCGACCGCGCCAAGGACATGCTCAAGGTCGGGGGCGAGAACGTCGCCGCGTCCGAGATCGAGCAGGTGGTGATCACCGTTCCCGGCGTCCGCGAGGCCGCAGTGGTGGCGAAGAAGCACCCGATGCTCGACGAGGTGCCGGTGGCGTTCGTGATCCCGACCGCCGGCGTCGGCAACGCCGCGCCTGACCTCGCCGATCGCATCATGGCGATCTGCACCAAGTCGCTCGCCGATTTCAAGCGCCCGCGCGAAATCCGCCTCGTCGACGAGATGCCGCGATCGACGCTGGAGAAGGTCGCGAAGGCCGAATTGCGCAAGATGCTGGAGTGAAACGTCGTAGCCGTGGCGCGACTAGCCGCCGAGCGGGACCGGGCGGAACGCCTGCAGCAGGCGCTGATCGATCTTGTCGCCCATCGACTCCATCCGGGAGAACGCGTGCAACGGCATCAGCGGGACGTGATTTTTGCGCGGCGCCACCAGCGAGGTGAAGATGTCGACGATGGTGGTGATGCGGACGATGTCGCTGATCTGGTCGCCATGCAGCGCATCGGGATAGCCCGAGCCGTCAAGCAGCTCGTGATGATGCAGGATCACATCGAGGGTCTCTCGCGGAAAGCTGCCCTCGGCGGCGAGCGCTTCGTAGCCTCGGCGCGGATGCTCGCGGAATTTGTGCAAGCGTTCGCCCTGCAGACCGTCGAGATCGTCGAGCACACCGACGTCGACGAACGCCTTGCCGACGTCGTACAGCAGCGCAGCGCGGGTCAGACGACGCTGATCTTCCTCGCGCATACCGAGATGCTGGGCGAAGGCGACGGCATAGCCGGTCGCGAACAAAGCGAGTCGGTAGCTTTCGTTGTGGTGACGGCCGACGACGGCGAGCCATTCGCGCAGCGACGAGCGCTTGATCGCCTTGAGGATCGGCGCCTCGGCCCGGATCACGTCGTGATACGTCAAAGGCTGGCCCGCCGGCAGCCGGTCGAAGATCTTGACCAATACGCTGTGCGCGGCCGCGACGCCCTTGCTCATCGCCTCGGCGCGCGCGGCTTCGGTCGTCTCCGAGGGATCGGGGAACGCAGCACGGATCCGCGCCAGCAGGTCACGCGGGTCGAACGGACGCGCGATGGTGTCGGTGGCACCGAGCGCCCAAGCCTGCATCGAGCCATGATGCAATTCGTCGGCGAGCACGAACAGCCGCGGGATCGGCTGATAGCCGCCGCCCAACAGCTTGCGCCTGACCATCTGCACGCTTTCCGCGGACCGCAGATTGATGTCGACGACGATGCCGGACAGGTTCTGCGACGGCACGTCGGGTAGTTGCGCGGTGGAGATGGTTTCGATCTCGGCGATGCCGGCCAGGATCCGGGCGAGGTCGGCGCTCTGATCTCGGCGATCGGACGCCAGCAGCAGCCGCCGTCGCGGTTCGGACTGGGGCGCGGATTGTCGGGCTACTGCATTCATGAATCACCGAAATTGATAGGACGTAGACCTCGGACATCCTTAGCGGGAAATTGGTTCCTACTGCTTAATGGGCGTTCTTAACGTTCGGTGTTTTTTCAGCGCCAATTTGATCGGCATTTTGATCGGCATTGTTCGGATTTGATCAGTTGCGCACTGGCTTCGGCGCAGACTGCGTTTATGATAGCGGGATCAAAAGGACCACGATGCCGCAAACCGCACATACTCGGATCGACGGCGACGACACACAGCAGGCGCTGCGCCGCATGGCCTTGGTGCGACTCGCGCTGATCGTCGCCGCGTCGTTGAGCGCAGCCCCGGTTTCGGCGCAGCAATTTGCGCCGGCGATCGTCACGCCGCCGTTCACCGCGACGCTGTCCAACACCGCGCCGCTGGCGTTCGGCATGGATGCGTTCGAAGCCGAACGTGCGCTCGGGATGCCGCTGAACTATGTCAGCGGCCGGCCCGGCGACGAAGTCTTCCTTGTGATCCGCACCGCCGGCGGCAGCGGCTTCTTCAATCGCCGTGACCGGCTGTATCTGCAATTCCGCCACGGTCGGCTGACCGGCTGGAAAGGCGACTGGGGCCGCAACTGGATGTGGCAGTAAACGCCGCAGCCGCGGCGACGACAAATCCAGCGCTGCGTCGCCGGCGGCGGAGCGCCGACGTCGACCGAGATGTTAAGTAACAGGAAGCCCTGATTCCGCGAACGGTGCGGCGCGCAACGGCGCGACGCGCGTTTCGTCATCCCGGCGAAGGCGGGGGACCCGTTGGATGATGACGGCGGATGCCGGGGCGAGTTTCAGAACCAGCGTTCGCTGACCAGCACGGTGTCGCCAGGGGTGAGCGGGGTGCCGAGCGGGACGACGGCGCGAACCACGGCGCCGCCCTCCGGGTGCGTCAGCGTCACGCTGTCGCGGCGGGCGCGCGGCGAAAAGCCGCCGGCGATCGCGACCGCGCTTTCGACGGTCATGTTCGGCACATACGGGTACTGCCCGGGCGCCAGCACTTCGCCGAGAATGAAGAACGGCCGATAGGAGTCGATCTCGACCGCCACGGACGGCTCGCGGATGAAGCCGTTGCGCAGCCGCGCGGAGATCGCGGCGGCAAGACCCGCGGCGGTGCGGCCGCGCGCCGGCACGCTGCCGATCAGCGGCATGGTGATCGCACCGGACGCGTCGATCGCGTAGGTGTTGGTAAGGCCTTCCTGACCGTAGACCACGATGCGCAGCCGGTCGCCGGCGTCGAGCCGATATTCGGGTTGGGGGCCGGCCGGCATCGGCGCGGCCGCATACGTCACCGGGCCGGGCGCAGCATAGCCGCCGCCATAAGCGAGGCTGTCGAGCGTGTTGGAGGGCTGAACCGCGACCGGACCCGACCGCCGCATACAGCCGCCGAGCGCAAGCGCTGCCGTCACGGCGATCATCGACAATCGAAACGCACTTACCAAACGCACTGGAGCCATTCCCTCTCCACGAGATGGCTCCGTTTATGCCGCGTTAGGGTTAACAAATTATTGGCGGTTGCGGCGTGCAGGCCCCGGCCCGCACCACGCGAAAGTCCCTCTCCCACTTGCGGGAGAGGGACGGGTTGGGGCGACGCTCGACTTCAGGCGGTGACGGCGACGCCGATCGGGCACGACACGCCGGTGCCGCCGAGCCCGCAATAGCCGCCGGGATTCTTCGCCAGATATTGCTGGTGATCGTCCTCGGCGAAGTAGAACTCTCCGGCCGGCGCGATCTCGGTGGTGATCGGCCCGAGCCGCTTGGCGGCGAGTGCCTGCTGATAGGCGCCGCGCGACGCGTCGGCGGCCTTTCGCTGCGCGTCGCTGATCGTGTAGATCGCCGAGCGATATTGCGAGCCGACGTCATTGCCCTGACGCATGCCCTGCGTCGGGTCGTGGCTTTCCCAGAACGTCTTCAGCAGCGTTTCGTAGGACACCTTGTTCGGGTCGAACACCACCATCACCACTTCGGTGTGGCCGGTGCGGCCCGAGCAGACTTCCTCATAGGTCGGATTCGGCGTGTAGCCGCCGGCATAACCGACCGCCGTGCTGTAAACGCCGTCGCCGAGTTCCCAAAACTTGCGCTCCGCCCCCCAGAAGCAGCCGAGCCCGAACACCGCCTGCTCCAGTCCTTCAGGAAAAGGCGGCTGGATGCGATGGCCGTTGACGAAATGGCTGCGCGCAGTGGGGATCGGCGTAGCGCGGCCCGGCAGCGCTTCGCTGGCGCTCGGCATCACGGTCGACTTGCGCATGAAGAACATGGACACCTCCCGGCGCGCCGCGGCGACGATCTGCCCGGCCGCCTGTTGTTCGATGGACGTCGGCGCTAGCGGGACGCTACCGCCATCGGTTCTCAACGGAATTCTGGATATAGGTGTCTACGCGGCAACCGATAGGGTTGTTACGTCAGGTGTGACGGCGTGTCAGTCCCGGGCGTAGCCGATCAAGGGCTTGCGCGGCCGGAACAGCAGCAGCAGCAGCAGGCCGAACGTGCCGAGCACTGCAAAGGTCGGCTGCGCCAGCAGCAGCTTGATGACATGACTCCAGACCCAGGGCGCGGTCTGCTCGACCGAAACCTGGAACGCATGCTGGCTGGACTGGTGGACGTCGTTCCAGAACTCGCCGAGCCGGGTCCATTGCAGCGCGTTGTCGGCGACCGAACGGGCGCCGTCATAGACCAGGAAGATGAACCCCCCGGTCAGCAGCAACAAACCGATCAGTCGAAAGAACCCGCGGATCATCGTCCACCCCGATGGAATTGACCGCCCCCCGGCCGCTCTACCGGGCGGGCGGACAAAACACAACCTCGCCAGCGACTTATACCGGCCTCGGCGACAATTTGCGCGCGCCGGGGACGGCATCCCGAGGCGACCCGCAGCCGAAACTGGGACGCCGCAGCCGTTGACGCTGGAAAGTTGTGGCTTTATAAGGCCGGCAATGGCGGTGGGGTTATCCCTGCCGCTGCTGTTCTTTGATGCGACGTCGCGATTTCGGCCCGTCGGCTCCAGGGACAATCTTCAGGAACATCCGGAACACACGGCGAGGCTCCGATCATCGGCGGCTCCGCCATCAGCCCGGCCCTCCGTAGCGGAGGCCGCTGCAGGATTTGAGAGAACATGGCCAATACGTCTTCCGCGAAGAAAGCGACTCGCAAGATTGCCCGGCGCACCGCGGTCAACAAGTCGCGCCGCACCCAGATGCGCGGTTCGGTTCGGACCGTCGAAGAAGCCATCGCCAGCGGCGATCGTGACGCAGCCGTGAAGGCGCTGGCGAATGCCGAGCCGGCGCTGATGCGCGCCGCCCAGCGCAACATCGTTCACAAGAACGCCGCGAGCCGAAAGGTCTCTCGCCTTGCGAGCCGGATCGCTCAGCTCGGTAAGTAATTCTCGAACTCATTACGAGATCAGAAAATGCCCGGCTCAGCCGGGCATTTTTTTTTGCGCGCGCGATACGCGCCTTTCTTCGTGACGCCGCCTTCTCGTGATGCGCCATTTTCGCGCCACGCGGAACCGCGCAACGCACTCCCTCGACGCCACAATATCGTTGCGAACTCATCAG